>ENA-ORSK01000643-ORSK01000643.1-human-gut-metagenome-genome-assembly--contig:-NODE-643-length-33542-cov-14.280527_pt1 | contig 33542 bp, 29 predicted proteins | sample MGYA00242192_ERZ509159 | MGnify/ENA primary metagenome ERZ509159 (study PRJEB26280, sample SAMEA2338663) | human gut metagenome | biome: human gut; feature: human-associated habitat; material: faeces...
TGCAATGAAAGCTCGCTTTCAAATTGCCGAGTGCAGCTCGCTTTATCAACAAAGAGGGACGGGGTGATTTTCGAAAAAACTCTTTCAATAGTTTCTCGAATCTGAGAAACCAGCTCCCTTCTATGGGCAACAATCCAAACATGGCAATTGGAATGTTCCCTCAAAAACGATTCTACGACCGAAGCGAGTAGAACCGTTCAAAAAGTTTGATTTCCTTCATTAACAATATCAAAGAACCAATAATGATGTTATACAAATTTCATAAATCCGATATACATCAAGGCATCGGCGATACTCTGCTGTACAGGATTTTCCTTATCAGAAGCCCATGAATATTTCGCTTGAATTTTGCGAAGTTCCTCACGCTTCTCTATATATTGCTTCTCCAGTTGGTTCAGAATCAGCTTGGAAGCTTGTGACATAGGAATCTTGCCAGCCTCTTTATCCATCACTTCCTGCAACTTGATGTTACATTCCGTCAAACTCTCCAATACTTTGCGGTATTCCATCATGCCAGGAATATCACCAATCTGGCTTTCCGTAGTATCTCTTAGTATTGTCCTTACGCAATCAGGCATAAATAACTTCCAAGTATTGCCATCCTCGTATGTCACCACCAAATGAACTTTCTGCATCATCAGATGCTTCTCGCCATTTCTTGGCACTTCAACGCACTCATCAAATTTCAGATTGATGAGTTGGGCTATTAACTTCTGCTCGTCCATCGGCAATTGGTTGACCGTATAGAAAGGATCATGCTGAAACAATGTAGCAAGTCCTTCCGCCATTTCTCCTTTACGATAGGATGATGGCAAACTCACATTTATCAACTTTGCATGTTCTTGAATCACTTTCTTCGTATCGTACTCAATCATCATCGCCAAGTTGAGTTTATCTCTAAATGGTAAATTCTTTAGTATAACCATAGTATATGTTCTAATTCAAAATAATCAGTTTCTCAGCAATCGCATCAAAGCAGGACGATTGCCATAATTGTATTCTACCTCCTCCACAAAATCCAAGATAAGTTTCTTGGAAACATCACAACAAGTGTACATACCCTTGATGTCATCCACGATATAGCCATAACTCTTCGATTTTGCATAACTCAAGTGCTTACGCAAATCATCAATAACATGCTCGGTATAAGTAGCTTGGTCTTCCTCGCTCATATAATGCGCATACTTTTTGAAGAGTTCCACTCGGCTGAACGACATTCTGTTGTCCATCAGAATCTTCAAGAGGCACTGATACTTCTTTTCCTCCACAATCATGTTGCATACTTCGATGCAATCATCATCCGTGATATGTGGAATATCCCCGAAGAGTTTCACTACAAACTCATCCCAATCCTCCTTGGCTACCAACTCTTTCAACTTCTCAAAGTAAGGTCGCTTATCCACCAAGAACTGTCGGAACAATCTGCGGTATTCCTCAATAATACCAACCTTGTCATTATGCTTTTTCAATATTTCAATCTTTTGCAAATGCCAAGACTCTGTGGTATTATATCCATCATCGCCATATACAGCAATCGTTTTGTCTATCTCTTTCAAGGCATCATTCTCCAATCCCTTTTCGAGAAGTTCATTGATTTTGAAGGAGCAGACATCAGGTACATACTTATATTCCTCCAAGATAGCACCCTCTTCATTCTCTCTATCGTGAGCCCGCAGATACTCTATCTTCTTGATGAGCAGCTTGCCCAATTCCTCGAATCTGAATAGAGAACTCAACTGATCAAAGTTTTCGTCATTCACCAATCTTTTGTATTCGTGGGTATGATGCTTTATCTGCTTGTCAATGTCTGCAAGATAAGTATCCGCATCCGCCAATCGGAAGTTGATAGCCTCACGGATATGGTCAAAGAAGCAAAGGCAATAGTCATCGTAAGCCTCCATCTTCTCAATCTCAGCCATCTCTTTCTGTGCCTTAGCAACAGATTCAATAGGAGTGGCCTCATCTCTCAGCACCTGTGCCAGTTCTTTCTCCACTTGATAAGTGAAGAAATCATCCCCATCACATTCTTGGTTGTTATACACTTCCAAGCGGCTGTATTCCTCTGCCACGAAGCGCAGGAAGTCCAAGCCGCTTCTCACAGCTTTCCCATTCTCCTTGGCATCCACCAAGGACTTGAATTGTTTGTATTTTGTGTAGGATTGTATCATACTTGTTTTACATTAAAAGCTATTTCACCTTAAGAAGATTTACCATTTACTGATGATAAAACTTATTAATTTTCAAACCATTATCATTCAATTCACTAGAAAGCCAATGTTGTACTTCATGAACGAATTGAACATTTGTTTTTTTCATTTCATCGTATAAAGTACCCTTGCTATCTACCTGTACCTTCTTAAAATGATCTATAAAATAACTGTAATCTGTATTATATGCAGGAACATGGCCATCAGCTCCTACATATGATGCAGCTATAAAAGGAGCATAATATATACATAAGTCATGTATACCATCAATAGGAATGGCCTCAACATCTCCAACAGATAACTCGTTTTCAATGCCTTTCAGTTTTATTGTATCATTAGGATTTCGTCCTATAGATTCTACAACAAATGCATTAACATTAAAGTTCAACGAATCTATCTTCTGTTGATATACGTTATCATGTAAACGTACAAAATCTCCTTCTTTTATTGTTTCCATCTGATGTTTCAAGTTTGCCCAAAATAGACTACATTGATTTTTCTTACTTAATCTGCATAGTGATAATTGAACATCTTTCTCATCGTAATCCAATCTTTCCGCTAACGTCTTTAAATCAACCCCAACACATGAACTTATCGCATCCAAAACTTTTATATCTAGCTCTTCTGCATCTTGGTCTCGCAAAATAGTAGCAACTTCACTAAAATCAAATATACCCTCTTGTAATTCTTGATTGAGAACAGGTTTGCTATATTTAAGACTAGCATCATATATTTTTTTCAAGACATATTTAGCATCATCATCTTTGACATACATATTCAGCCATTCTCTAAAAGAATAACCTTCTGTTTGAAATATCGCAGATGGCACAAACCAGTCGTAAAACATCAAAAATGTACTTGAAGAATGAGAATCTACATATGTTTCTACAACGTTGGTTATGAAATATTGCACATGCTTACTCATAAATGCCTTTATTTCTTCACCAGCTTTCTTCACATATTTTACTGGTCGCCTATCAGACAGTTTAATGATCGATAATTGAAATGCTATTTCTAGATTCCAATCATTTTCACCCCATTTATTGAGATAGGTACTTTGACACAATAAAATAACAGCAACCAATTCATTCTTCTCAAAAATCGTTATATTCTTTTCTTTTTCCTGGAGTTCTAAGAAGTTTAGAGAGATGCCACCTATAGCAACAGGATACTTAAATATAGTCCTTTTAATAAATGCCGAAAACCATTTTTTATATTCGTTTTGTGTTTTGAATATTTCAAAATTCTTAATATCATCATATATATCAGTATCCCAAAAAGATACGAACAGAGATTCAATACTGGCATTTCTATTACTGTAATGGTATAAATACAACAATATCTCCAAATAGCGTTCAAGTTGAGACTTAGTTCCTAATACTTTAATTGTCCTACTCTGTAAGTACTGGAGCAAACTAATCTGATCTGCATTATACAGTTCTTTTGCTATGTTAATAGAGTTTTCATTAGAAGAACTATCAAATAATCTTCGCAAATCTTTATGAAGAATTTTTCCACTAACCGCATCAAAGAAATATGCATCAAAAGCATTGGTTGTCCTAACCTTACGATAATCAGCTTTCAAGTCATAATGAACCTCCTGTCCTTTAACCGGAAAGAGTTTTTGCAGTATATGAGAAGCATCTTTCCATCCTAATAGTCTTTCATTAATTTCAGAAATTGCAGTCTCTTTAAGATACAAAAGGGCAGGGTCTCCTTCTAAAAACTGATTGCCCCCAATGAGTATATCAGCTGTAGATAGCTTATAATACAAGTCCAAATCTTTATATCTTAGCAACGTAATAAAAATAAAATCCTCAATATTAACGTCATTTTTTACGGATGCTAATCGCGACATTAGGATATTAATGAAACGCTTTACATCTCGCATCAATCCTAAATATCTGACAACAGAACCACCAATTCGATTCCACACTTTAATCAAATCAGCTTTTGTAACAGCATCACCCTCATTAACTGTTATTTTATTCTGCATATAATTAGCAACATATTGCTTTTCCATATAGAAGTTATGAGCTGGAAGAGAATATTCGAAGTTAAAATACTTATCTGTAAACATCTCAGAACCTTCATATCCAAGATATTTGCGCAATACGGCATTAACATACTCCTTATCATAAGCTACAATAAAGATGACATTTTTAAAACTTCCATTTCTATCTATGATTTTAAGAACTTCAAGTATTTCTGGAGCAGTAAGTCTATCTAAATCATCTATGATTACGAATATTTTCCGGCCAATCTCCGTAATAACATTTTGTAATCGTTCTTTCTCATCAGTTTTAGCGAAGACCTCTATCGCATCTATTGTCTTATTAAACCACCCCTTTCCTTCAATGCATCTTAACGATTTTACATATTTGTCAACTATATGCCAAGATCCAGTATGGTAGCCCTTTAATGTGTTGGATAGCGAATTAAAGAAGTCCAAACTAATTGCAGACAAATTCATAGATGATCTAGGATATAAATCAACTATAAGACCACCCTTTTTAGAAATACTATTCCTCAGAAGATTGATAAAAGAACTCTTTCCAACTCCCCATTTACCAGCAATACCAACCGAAAAAGCTTCATCTTCAACATCAGTATCATATAAATCAGCGAGCAAAGAGTGTACCATCTTCTGATAGCCAAAGAAATCCTCATTCTGATTGGTAATAGCACTATCTCTTACTAAAGGATTCGCATTCTGTTTTTGCTGCTCGTAAGGTTTATATTTGAATTTCCTATAAATAAGAAATCCCGCCAAGATATAAGTTATATCACTCCAAGCTATAATACAATGACCACAACTTATTACTCCCCAAAAGACAAAATTCGTATCAATAACCCGGAAATAGAAATTCAAAAGAACTGCCAATATTGATATTGCGCAATATCGGTTCTGAATATAAAGTTTATTGTTTCGAGTAGCACTATATATATTTGCACCTAGCAATACTGATAAAAACAGTAAAAATACTAATCCCCAATACTGGTCAATATAGCATATAACATGATTTACCAGATATCTAAACAGATCTATGATAAAGACCTGAAACATCAGGAACAGCAAAACTCCAATCCCTGCAAATACCAGAAAATTTTTATTCCTTTTTAGGATTTCAACATAATTTATCTGCTTCATAATTCGTCAAGTTCATAATAGCAAGAAGTGAGGACAACAATCAGAACTGTTTATTTTGGCATCGCTACAATAAATCAGGTATCCTGCTTACTGCCCAAAGTGGCTAGATATGGTCTAGATATACCTGAGCCATACAGAAAATTTATATTCGATGACTGTATAAAGTTTCTAAGAATTTCTAATGTCATAGTTTATGATATACTAAATTTTTATTATCTGATAGTATCAGTGATTCTGTACAGATTGTAGTAATCGCATATTACCGAGACACCGCTATCACCAGCTACTAGCTTTTACTTACTTGATAAGAATCAAATCAAAGTACATTAGACGAGTCTTTAATGGCTTATCAGAAACAATACCCCTATATGATTTTTCCTGCTCTTCTGTGCTGAACATAAAATCAAAACCATTCTTCTTATAAAAAGCCACAGGCACATCTTCATTATAGGCATCAACTACCAAATAACGACAGCCCGTTTTATTATATGGTTCAACAAACCAGGACTTAATAAAATCCATTACTTCTGTTCCTATATGAAGATGTTGAAATTTTGTCGAAATTCCTAACCTTCCTATAAGAACAGCTGGATATATTAAATCCTGTTTTATATGAGGAACATGCTTTCCAACTTTTTTCTTTCTTGCATTAGGCAAGTATTTCGTGAAAATACTGGCATTTGAGACCGTAAAGGCACATACGATATCAGCCATAGATTCCTCAAGATAATAGCAGTAAGATTTACCAAACAAGTTATCGGCATAAGACACAGCATCATTATGGAAGAATCCATCCAAGTCTTCATTGCCACATGAAAATGAAATAGATTCTTCCAATATTTCTTTTGTCAATGGTGAAAACACCGTTTTGTCTGCTAAAAATCCCATAATACTAACTTTAAAATTTTGCTTTTGCCAAAATAGCCTTCATCTCTGCACGCTGCTTTGAGAAATCTATGCTACCACGCTTCTTCAAGGTTTCTTCAGCTCTTTCTCTGAAAGCTAAAGCCTCATCACCTGTCAGCATTGGGATACCACTAATTGCTAATGCCATAATATTATCTCCTATTATTTAGTTTATATAACTTGGCGCCAAAGTTACGCTTTTTCTTCGAAACCACCAAGAAAATCAAAAGAAATCTGCAACTTATCATCAAAATCTCTGGATATAAGCTGTAAATTATAAACTGTTAACTATAGACTCTCTTCTCCCCCGGCGGTCCCATCCCGCAAAACCATGGCGTAGGGCTTTGATGCCCCGTCAACCTTAGAGCGTAGCGGTTCCGAGCACCGAGTAGGGCGGTTTCCTCCCTCGTCCCTGAGGGAAGAGAGGCTTGGTGAGAAAGGTGGAGCCTTCCTTAAGGGTAAGGAAGGACGGGTAGGTTTTCGAAAAAAATCACCTCAATATTTTTTGGAAAAAATCCTTTTAGTATTCGAAAGGACTTTCAAAGTCCTTCAGCACCTCATGTGTCGCATCCTTCTCCGAAAGATTAGCGTGTTCCGTAAGAATGCGCCAATCAATGCCAAGAGATTCATCCAAGATAGAGATACCTCCATCTGCCTCTGGGTGATAGAAGATATAATAGAAATGTTATTTAATTCTGTTTATAAACTTCCATCCTGCGAACCAGGTTCTAAAAACCGGTTCACAAATCGCCTCTGTAGGATAATGCTTCACGAATCTGAGATTCCTGAGATTCATTCTGAAGTAACGATGAATCTTACTTTCACCGACCTTACTACCCATTCTGTCATCATATTGTCCGAAGTTTCCTCCTCGCATGATTTCAGCAAGCAGAAACCTACCTTCCCTTTCATCCATCGGCGCAATCATCTTATCTTCTGATAGCCCGAACACTTCCTTCATCACGAACATCACAGCCTGGGCGAACTTCCATAAACCCAGATGCTTCAAATCCTTCTGTACTCTATCCCTAATCAATAATAAATCATCACTAATCAATACATAGTAGTAATCCAGAAGCTGTCTCAATCCGATACCCTCCGTAAAGATATGCCGATACAGATGAGAAAGGATATAGATAACGTTGAATAAAACATGAGGCACATGAATCTCCCCATAACCATCAGGCAATGAAACCCGATGATTACACTGTTCGCCCATCACTTCTTCAAACCACTTCTGCATTCTCCGATTATGAATCGGACAGAACATATACGAAGGAGTGAAATGCACCTCTATCGCCGTTTTCATCACGGGAAAATCAACATGATGATACCGCATTACCTGATTCGGACACACTTGATCCACATACTTCATGATTTTCCTGCGACCACCCGAAAGATAGATATCTATGTCCCCAGGAGTACGTATATAAGGGTCGGGATAAAGCAACGCATTCCCCTGCCCCTTCAAGATGCAGTTAGCAAAGCCCTCGTTCTCGAAGTTCTGACAAACCTTCACAGAATCCTGAAACAGTTTGATATTCTGCTTACGAATCATTTCCGCCATCACCATCCATTGCATCAGTAGCTTCTGCTTTGGTGCCAACTCCTTTGGTAATCGCCGGATACCATGAAACAGTACACCAAGCAAAGCCTGCTTTTGGGCGATAGCATATAGCTCCTTCCAATCTGCTTCCTTCAAAGAACCAGGTATTTCCTTGGCAGAACCAATGCAAAATCGCAAGAAATCAAAGAAAATCTTTTGTTGTTTCAACATAAAGCTGTACTTTTGCACGCATGAAAGATAAATTACAAAGAGCCATCGGTCATATTATACCGACGCTCCTACTCATTATATTACTTCCCATATCGGTAGTCTTCACCCCCATTCACAGGCTGTACAAGACTATCCGAAGATTTTTTCTGCGATAAACCTTGCAGGAAACAGCAAGCCTGCCATCACATAACGCTTACGGGTATGCGGTTCCTTCCACATTCGATAAACAAAACGAAGATTTGTTTTATCCACCCATGCAGGATAATAATCTATCTCATTTTTGGAAGTCTGATGGATGAAGCCACCACAAGTAAACCCGATTCCCTGATAACCGGCATTCTTCACCTTTAGCAGGAACTTCTCTTGCATCAAGGCTCCCATTCCAGCAATCAGAAAGTCAGGATTCAATTTGGCGATATACTTAGCCTCAACATCCATTTCGCTTTCCGAAGCAAAGTAACCGTTACGATAACCAGCAAACTTCACCTTTGGATACCGCTCACGGAATATCTCCACGGCCTTCTCCACCTGTTCCTGCTTAGAAGCCACAATATAGATGGTTTTTCCATGCTCCTCTGCATAAGAGAACAACTCCGGTGCCATCGAAGTCATGTCAAAACTTCTTCGAGTCACCAACTTGCCATAAACCAATTTAATGGCTTTCACCAACAAACCACCATCGGCAAATATACCATCCATCTTACCAAATAGTTCCTTATTGTCGAGGGCAGTCAAATAAGATACTGGATTGAGGTAAGTATAAACCTTACCTTTTATTTCAAATATCTGATTGACAGAATAAAATTCCGTCGAAAGTATTTTATTGACTAAAATTGAATTTTTCATGCACTCCTTATTCCCAACCATATTTTAACCAATCATAATAGCATATTAACTTCCTCATAAATGTAGAATAGCTATTTTTCTTTATAAGAAAATCATAAAAATTATGTTCTATGAAACTACACAATGTAGGTAGTTCATCTTTAGATATATAAAGATAAGGGATGAGAGCGATGGCTTTCCATATTCTTGTACTATTATACTTTTCAATAGCTTCTTGCAAGGAAAGGTTTTTATCTTCATCAAGATACTTATAGGATTGAAAATCCTCTTTTTTTCTTAATGGATAGTTTAAACCAAGTTTGTTTCTTTTATAACTTTCATCACTTTCAATTCCAATTAAGGATAAGTATTTATATATTGGCAAAAAAGTTCCTCTAGAATAAATCTGAGGGTATGCCTCTATTAATACTTGTTCTGCGTTCAATTCTTTATTATCATCCAATACATCTTTAAGTAAGTCTACTGCTTTGAGCCCCCTATAACCAACAGCAGAATGGAATTTCTTTATAACGCCAAAGCCATAAACTACCTGAATGCTTTTGTCCTTGTCAACTTTTTCTTCAGGCAAAGCATATAACTTTCTTTCTGGTTTTTCTGATTGAACAATTTCATAAAACTGTTTTTTATATTCTCTCAACAAATTTGCAGGAATTGCTCGCTCGTAATATTGAAGTAGCTCATACACCTCTTTGAAACTATGCGTCCTTATCTTTATGACTGGCAAATTCACTTTGTTCCCCATCATAATATCCTGTCTTTCTATCGCAGTTTGGAATGTCGAATCTTCAACCCATTCAACAAATATAAGATTGTCTTGCAACTTTCTGATATTATCGTTATCCAAACAAGCAACAATCGACTTCAAAATATCTTGAATATTCGAGTCAGAGATAGAATAACCTAAAAAGACTATTGGATGCTCTATAAATATCGTGATGAGTTTTGCCGCAAGATATGGATTTTTCTTACTAAATCCATCATAATCATTTTCTGTAAGAATTAAACTTTGCGGAATCTTGTAACTTCCATGTATCTTATAAATTTCACCAACACTATATGTTGAAGAAAAAATTAACTGCTCCTGTCCTACATATGGAGTGAACTTAGGAAACAACCTTTCTGCTGTATCATCCCAGTTTGTCGTGATGATACCGTCAATACACAATCTTTCTAAGATATGTATTTCTTCCTCATACTCATCTGGAAAATCATGGAGCGATTGCTTCTTCAAATAGTCAGATATTTTAATCTTCAAGACAGAACTACCATCAAGTACTTTATCTTGAACAGCCATCTTGAATTCATCATCATCATCCAAATTCCAAAACTCATCTGTCACATCTTTAGCAATTTCGGTAGCGACCTTTATCAGTGAATCTGTATTTAACTTTGAATAATATTGCGCCAATTTATGTGGGGCAAACATCTGAAGAATACCATTCCACTGAGGTGTACCAAGATAATGCCGAGAGAAGCCCGACCCCAAGAACAAAAAAGGTGCCCCCTTTCTTTCTTTTAAAATGGAAACAAACTCTTCTTTTGTCATAATTCTTCAAAATTTAACGTTTCTCCAACATCTTTTGCAGAAACCATATTTGGCATAGATACGGGTGTAGGTGCATTAACATCAGTATCTATGCCTATTCCATATCGTAGCAATAGCTTTCCTATATAATTTAACTTATATTTATCGCCATCATTAGCATCTATAACGCTATTATAAATCACGCCAGCAGACAACAATATGTCATCTGTACCTACCTCGCTATAATCTTGCTTATATTTTTCCAAATTACAAAAATCTACATAGGGGAGTTTCTCTATAACAAGAGATAGACGTACAAAATTCTCTATAGATATTTCTCCATTTACTTTGGCTTTCATCAAATTAGCTAAGCATTCTATCTTGTTGATATTATCAATTTTGTCTATAACATTCAATAGAAGCTCTGTACCTTTCTCTTTATTGATTTCTGTATATTCCTTTATGAACCGTTCTTTATCCGATTGTGATATAGAATTCGTGTCATAAAGAAATTTCGCAACTTTCTTGCATAGGCGTAGTGTTTGAACATTTTTCCCCACTTTATAGATACTGTTCAAGATACCAAATATCGGTATTCCATCTAATGCGCCGTTACTTACAATCGCATCAATGCTTGTATCACCGACTGTCGCTATCAAGTCTTTCTTGTCATCACTTAAGAGTGAATTTTCAAAGGACTCTACTAAATTGTTATTTTCTTCCATAATCAAAATATTTTAATACGCATACCTCAGCTATCCAAATCCCCTCACATCCTTAATTTTCATATAAGCTTGCGAAAACAAAAGACTTTTTTAGCCTAAAATAGGTACTACACAATCTATCTAGGAATTTAAAGTTTCAAAAGTTATCAATCCTCGTTCAAGGAAATTAGTTTTCCTTGAACTTTTTTATTACCTTAGCAGGTACCCCCCCACAAGGCAGTTGGATTCAATATCTTTTGTCACAATACTACCTGCTGCTATAACAACATTATTACCAATAGTTACAGGCTTTGCAATAACAGTATTAGCACCAATAAAGACATTATTACCTATCGTCAACTTATCTGTCAACCATCTCATATGTCCATTTATTGAGATTTGAGGATAATGCGTTAGAAGTACGGAATTCATTGTAATAGTAACATTATCTCCAATATCAAATAATCGATAATCCAATGTATCAAAAGTGACATTTGCTCCAATATGAGCATTTTTCCCAATTTTTATTCCTATCATTTTCAACAACTGTGGACGCATCAACTTTGATGATAGCCATCGACTCATAGATAAACGCAAGATCAAGAATCTTGGAATACGAGATAAATAATTAAGTTTAACAATTTCCATCTTTAACTATTCTTTTTAAGAAATTTATAAATTTGATAATATGGCAATGGCAGTACAAGTAAACGTTTCAAGAAACCTGTTTTCCATCTACTTTTTAGAAAATCTATTTTAAAAATAGTAGGATGAAACAGATAATATAGAAGCGACTTGGGTTTTGCGAGATTATAGTATTCCCCTTCATCAAAAAAACGAAAATCCGCAAAAAGTTTAAGTGTTTCAAAACTAGGATTCTGTCCTTCCTTTAATAGTTCTTGACATTGTTGTAACTTATCTTTTTTTTCTACATTTTTCTGTCTGTTGAAGCCAACATAATCCAACGCACCTTTTTGCACATTTCTAATACACTTAACCTCAGGCAACATCTGCCCCTCTATACAATATTCATAAGGATATCTTTGTGCAAAAACATTCCCATCCTCATCTCTTTTATATTTTTCAACAGAACCTTTTGTTTCTAAGAACAGCATTTCATATAGTCCTACAAAACAATTTCTGCAATCTTTATCGGTAGGATTATGCATAAAATCAAAAAGATATCCATGCATATTTAGAGTTGTATTTGTATCTGTAAGATTTCTTTTATAATAGCTAGCAACACCTGTATAATATCCATAAATATCTGCTTCTATTCCTATTTCCGCCAATGTAGTTTGAAGAAATCTCTGCATTCCTCCAGACCAACCAATATCGACGATTGCGAATTTTCCCCCTATGTTCTTTTCTTTGAGGTATTCTTTAAGATTTTCAAATTCTGACAATGATTTTTTTTCTATAGCCTGACTCAGTTCAGAATACATCTCCATAAGATTACTATTGCTCAACAGATCTTTGCTATAGAATGTTGTATGCAAATCGAACCCATACTTATGCAATAATTTTTGATAATCTGACGCATTAAGACCTACAGCATCAAAAATTGAAATTACTGGAATTAACATAGAGGGGGATAACATAGTCAGGAGATTCTCCAAACTATAGTTTTTCCAAAGAATAGGCACTCGTAAACTTCTTCTTGAAACTTCAAGATAATAGGTCTTAATGTCAGTATTCTCTTTGTACAATAAGTCAAAAGCTTGCTTCATCAAGTATCCGTCTCTTGAAAAGAAATATACCTTATCGATATGCTCTTTTCGAAAATTTTCATAGAGCCATTTACTATAACCTAACAGCAAAGGTCCTAATTTGTTCTTTCCAAATTGATAATATTTATCCATACCATTACATAATTAAGTAAGAATCAACTCCATTAAGTTTTGCCATAAGATAATCACTAATTGGATTATCCCCAATGTGTAGCATAGCCTTCTTTTTTATGCCGTTCTCGTTTCTCAACACTCTAAACAATCGACCAGAACGCTTCGTCTGCTGTTCTTTGCAAGAGACATAAAGACATTGCGGTTTCTTTATTCCATTACGTTTTAGTATATCAACGATTACATCTTTAGGAAGATACATATCTGACGTGATGAAAACTTTTTTAGAACTATCATTGACATATTGATTGTAAAGCATAACCATAGGAGTAATCGCAATACACTGCTCCAATTCAGTCTGTATTTCTAATTGTCTCAATGTCTTGCCTATACTATCCCCATAACAATCGGAAATACGCAGATAAATATCGTTTAGCGAAATCTCTTCGTTTTTCGAAGATTTTCTCGATAATATTTCTGCCATTATTCTTTGAGCTTTGAAATTGTGAATTTTAACTTCTGCCTTTCGATTATATTTCTGTTCTATTAAATTAAAAATTTCAGAAGGTTCCTTGCATTTTCTTTCAATTAACGTATCAAAAATATCGAACGATATATATTGATAATTTGCGCAAAGCTTATCCAAGGACATATTTTTCTGAATACATCCAACTGCCATTTTTATAATTTTATTGATTAATCTCATACTGTCTCAATCTTATATATTCCCTAATTTTGCGTGGCACTAAATGTTTAAGTTTCCATTTAATAAAGTCTAGATATAGTTTAGAAAACTTTCCGTGACGAAAAACTACATTGGCACACAAAATTTGCTGTTCGCACCAATTCCCCTGTTCTGACACTCCATTACCCTCATATATAGCAATCACTGTATCCATTTTTTTCATAACCTCCAAAGGCACTTGAAGGAAGAACAAATAATCAGAAATAATTATCTTTGGGGTAACTACATAGTAACCATACTCTTGATGCAGCTTGCGTCTATAAATGCAACTTTGATGAACTAGATGTCTTTCATTCTCGGTACAATACATATTAACCTTAAAACATCTTCCAAAACTTGTTTTCTTATACAAATCAGAATACAAGAAGGCAATATCATCTGGAATTTGCTCTTTAAAAATATTCTCCAAAACATTTTCATCGACAAAGACATCACCAGCATTCATCATATTCACCCACTCACCAGAAGCCATTTTGATACCTTTATTCATTGCATCATATATACCTTTGTCAGGTTCGCTGATTATACGAACAGCTCTATCCGGATATTCAGCAGCAATGCTTTTAGCGATAGCTACAGTGTTATCTTTTGATTTACCATCGACAACAATATATTCTAAATCTTTAAAAGTTTGATTTAGAACAGAACGCATAGTTCTTTCAATCTCCTTTTCTACATTATAAGAGATAGTAATTATACTTATTTTCATAATCTTGCTTTTGTTGGTTTTACATCAAAATATCGCTCATCAAATTTATGATAAAATGCACATAAATAAAAATACATCAGAATACAATTCTCCCAAAATTCATAACTAAAACTAATTCCCATGAATAATAAAAAGAACATCAATTTACCTTTATAACCTAGTGAAGATGAAAGGTAGGATGATGACTTTATAAGCCAATAATAGAAAAATGCACCATAAAAGATACCATATTTAGCTAATATTCCAATAATACCTTCTGAAGGTGCAACGATTACACTATGTTTATAAAGTACTGCAGAAACATAAGAATTAGAAAGTTGATTAAATCCTAGAAAGATATCATTGACAAAATTCATAAAACTAACATATATGCCTGTGAAACGTTGCGGACACACAATTGCCATACCATCTTCTACACTATGATACTCTATTGAACCAAGACCCGCATCAAGATCCATCAAACTTTCTATCTTATCAGACATTATAGATAATCCCCATACAGTAGGAAATACCAAAACAACACATAAAACAATAATAACTTTGGATAATTTAGATTTTTTATTCATTAAGACAAATAAAATCAAGACTACTAGTAATGAATATCCTGTAGTAGACAATGTTGTTAACAGTGATAGAAATAAAATAATAAAAGATTTGTTCTTTATATTAAATTTATTCCTAACTAAATTAAAATACATACCTAAAAGAATCCAACATGCAAACCTTCCAGGCTCCCATGTAAAACCTAAATTTCGTCTTATTCCCATCTGTATATGTGAGCACAACCCAAATAAAAAGCTATAGGTCTCAGTTGGAGAACTAGGTTGTATAACAGATATTGATCTCATAAAACTAACAAATGGAGTTCCTAAAATATTAGCAAATAACCATACAATCAATGATATACTACAAAACATAACCAACATTTTCTCAAAATAATATAAGAAATCCTCTTTAGAATATATGTTAAAAGCAACGTGTACTATTATAATACTATAGAAAGGAGGAAAGTTTATACCAATATATCCTCCATATTTAAAATAAGATACAATATTCCAAAGTATGTTTAGAAACAAAACTATCCACAAGGGCTTGTATGACTTGTGGCAGTATTTAATATAATAAAAAGCAAGTATTATCAAAAATGCAGGCATTAATATAGGGTTCTTTCCAAAATTAAAGCTTGTATAATCAGAAACACTAGCCACCCACATGAACATCATGAACATATAGAAGGCTTTAGCCTTATATGGTACTATCACATTATCAATTAATCTCATATTCATTCTTTTTTCACCACGCTATCCACCTTCCAAAATAGAATTTCTTGAAAAAATCAAATACAATCCTATTATCGTACGATAAAACAACGTGACATATTTTCTTTTTTGATGCAGACATCGCATTCACAACTAGAATTAGCGTAATCTCGAAACCTTCCTAAGGTTACCTCCTTAACAGGTCGGCAATAATATTCCTTAACTTATTTTTTACCCTTCCCATATACCATGATATATTATATGGGAACGGTGCGTCCCTAGGTTCAAATGAAGCTATGCTAACATCTAAAGATAAACGTTCCAAAGACTTTTTTGTTATATGCCTACCACTTATGAGGCCTGCAGCTCTAAACGTATTAAGCTGACGTGTACCATATACTTCTGGATGGTACTTTACACAATAGTTACCATAAGTTTCAAACTCAGAGAACAAACTTCCTCTCTTATCTGTAAAATCGCAAGCTAACATAATCTTCTCAACCCATGTATTTCCATTAGCGTTACAATTATCAGATATTGCATCCAACATCTCTTTTACAATAAAAGTATTAAACATCATATGCTCTGCTATAAAAGAAAAATCAACAAGTTTACCAAAGCCCAATATGCGATTCAACGTAATAAAATACGGTTCATGATACTCTATTTTTTTTGTAAATAGAGGCTGATTTTCATTAAAGAAAGACAAAGGACTCAAAGGAATAGTATCTGCATCCCATGTAAGATAATACTCCTTTGCCCATTTACTTTTTGCAAAGGCAAACTTCAAAAGTTGCTGGAAATACCATCCGACACAATTGGGTCTTCTCTCACCCTTCTTCTTCATACATTCGTGAACTATACCAAAGTTCAACTCTGGAACCAACTCATTCTCATCCAACAATTCCACATTAGGGAAAATGTGCAAATGACCTAATCGTCCAAAGTTATTCTTATTAGTCACAATATATATATTCTCACACCCAATTATAAACTTGTTTATATAAGTCACCACATGCTTTACGAAAGAGGTGTCCTTTCTTGCCACAGGTATGAGAACATCAAATTTTTTATTACTTTGTTCCATTTTTTACTATTTTATGATATACATTCATGATGGAATCTATGATAACATTCACATCATGTCGATCTTTTGATATTTCGATTTCCTTCTTACTTAACTGCTCAGCGAAAGCCTGATTTGTTCCAATCTTCTGAATGAAATAAGCTGTCTGATAAGCATCATTGGACGGAACTAATACGCCAGTTCCATTTTTCAAAAGCGTTGGAACTCCACCTACACCTTGTGCTACAACTGGCAAACCTATAAACTGTGCCTCACATACGCTGTTAGGACTGTTGTCAATATAGCTAGGATGCATATAGACATCAGAATTCAATAATTTGTCAGCCAATTGGTCTGCATTGATCGTTCCTCGGCAATACACATTAACCGCCTGGCACTTGATTCTAGTAAATCTTTCTTGCATTTGAATCTCCGATACTCCATACACATTCCATTCGAATTCTATATCAGTATTTTCCTTTAGCAGTTGAGCTGCCTTCAATATCACATCTGCCCCTTTATATACAGGAGTTGATATTGTAGAAGTTATCAACAACTTTTTCTTTTGTGCATGATACTGCCATTTCTCAGATTTAGTTATAGCAGGACGCAATGCTTCTGAACAGAAAAAGTATTCTGCATTTGGAGACAACAATTTGGTAACACGTCTATCCCAATCGGTTCTACCAAAAAAATAATGAGTATTTTTAAATATCTCAGCTTCTCTTTTTGCCTGATAGGGCATCCAAGAATGCCATCCGTAATAGAGATTGTAGAATTTTCTGAAATTAAAATTTAATGATTTCAAAATAGAATATCCACTCATACCAGCCGGACAATATGCATCATATATAGGATTGATAATACCCTGAATGTGCATTACAACTGGTATATCTGTATATTTAGCTATCAAGCCAAAACAGAGTTCACTTCCCCAACAATGGATTACGTCTGGCTGATAAGCATCTATCACTTTTCTGATAAGCTGGATATAATGCTCATCTATCTTTTCTTTACGAAACTTATTGAATCTCTTTTTCCATTTAGATACATATAAGGGATAATAGTGAACTCCATCACCATCCGAAGGAGAATCATCAGAAGAATATGGAAAGGCTATAGCCAAATCCAATCCACGCTTCACGATTTCACCCTGAAGTGTACCAATCCATCCACCATCTATCATGGATTTCCGCTTATATAAAGCCGGATTACCAGACAACCATAATATTTTCATGATTTATAATAATATTTATTTTTAATCTTAACCAAAGAAATTACTTTCATTACACCAAGAGAGAATATAACTCCCACCAATGTATATACAATCCACCAATAATCACCTACATAATCATGAATCACCATATCATACAGATTTTTACTCGTATCAGCATTTAGCCCATAATGCCACACCAAAAATACACTTACAATTTTGAAACCCAATACATGGAGTAGCAATATATAGAGTGAATTCTTACCAAAATATTGCAGTATCTCTGAAAGTTTTGGCAAAACTTTCATGATGACACGACTAAGGTTATAGGTGAATATAATACCTATTACCGTCATAAGCGGAAACACCAATGGGTAAGAAAAGGAGGCAGACATCACATCTATCCTTATAAACTTACTTGTCAACATCAACAACAAAAAGGAAAGCAAAAGTAACCAAACAGTGCCCCCCCACTTCTGTACAACCTTATACTTACAAGCCACAAATCCCATATAGATAATAAAAGTTACTGTTAGCTCTCTGAATATTGCTGTTGGCAAAGGAAAGTTTAAATTCTGCAAAACTGTTACCATTGCGTATAATGCTACGAAAAACAACAATCTAAACTTTTCTTTTCTAATCCATAACATGATTGTATATACAAGAATACAACTGAAGAAAAGGCTCTTTAGAAACCATATAGGGCACAATATAGGATTATCAACTTGCTTGAAACCCAAAACCATAATAGCCATCTTCACTCCTTCCAGTCCAGGATAACGTGTCTCTGCCATGTAATGATTGACAAAGAAATCCTGTAGTCCCAATATGAATAATGTGAAAATAACAAACGGAAGCCAAAGAGTGCGCAATTTACGCTTAATGTATTTTTTCTCATTTTCCAAGAACGATCCATTATCTGTTATCTTCAAGAAATATCCACTCACAAAGAAGAACAACCCCATGTGAAACAGATACACGAAGTCAACAAGTGGTCTCGGCGCACAATGTCCCAATACGACCACCAGAATGCCTATTCCTCGTACAACATCCCAAGTGTAATCTCTATAACTATTCATAATAAATTCGCTAAACCTATTTTTCGTTTCAATCTCTCACATCTTTCAACTTCATCCTTATACGGCTGTTCTTCCGTCCAAGGACAAGCTGTTTTTAAGAAGCGAGCAGGTACCCCCCCCATAACCGTGTTCTCTGACAGAACATCCTTATTTACTAAACTCATCGCCGAGATAAAACAACCATCAGCAATCGTAACATTCTTAGCTATTACAACATTAGTACCAATAAAGACATGATTACCAATTCTCTTTGGATTGCCATCAGCACATGAGCATCGATAAAGACAACAATAATTACCAATCTTTGTACTTCCACTTATAATGATACCACATCGGTGACCAATACGGCATCCATATCCAAGACTATTTATCGGAATATCAAAACCATTCTTTATACTCAGTTTATTATACCTCATCTTGTACCATAAAAACATGGGAATATAAAAAGGAGAGAGCTTCCGCTTGTAATCATAATACTCCAATTTTCTCATGCAACGCATGAACTTCTGTATAGGATTCGGCAAAAGTAATCTCTTAATAAAACCCTGCGGAAATACCTGTTCGTTCATTATCTCATCTGCCTTGAGATAGAACTTTAATTCTTTTCTTGATGTTATCATATTTATTTGCTATTTTTTTTAAAGCTTGATTTAAAATAACGAAATTTTAAATACAAGAATGCTAACAATTTACTTTTCTTTAGTAAAAAAAGATATCTAGTAATAATATCTGTGGGCTTCAAATTTTTTATTTGAGTAACCAGCTTTTGCATTTGAGCTATTTCATCTTTTTCTGGAAATTTTCGTAGCATCCAAAAGGAAGAAAATAAATTAATCGCCCCGAACAATGCAATATTTGAAGAATAATGAGTACCTAAAATTCTACGCATAACTGGTAAGGCTATTGTGTTTAATTGTATGTATTCTGAGCCGATATTACTTGCATGCATAGCCGAATCTTGTCTACAAATATAAGAATAAACTTCAACATCAAAGTATTTAATATGATTATTCTTATCTATTAATGATACATATTCTACATTAAATAATAAATCTTCTCCTATTCGAAGATTTTGATTAAATCTTAGTTCCTTAGCATAAACTGTACGATATAATTTAGCCCAAGGTGAAGAAACTATTTTATAAGCCAATAATTTCCTTAAATATTCATCTACAGTTAAATCAGGTGACAAAGAAACATCAACAGGTTCCCCGTTGCATTGGTGTCTAAAAATGAAAAGATCGCAATTAACATTATCACTAATACAAGTACTAATAAATTCTAGTGCAGACGGCAAAACAATATCATCGCTATCCACAAAAAAAATCCATTCACCAGTTGCCTTATCTATTCCTAAATTACGTGCCGAACTTACTCCACCATTATGCTTATGAAATACTCGCACTCTACAATCTTGACTAGCATACTCATCACAAATCTTACCAGATTGATCTTTACTACCATCATCAATAAGAAGCAGTTCATAATCTAAACTATTTTGTGATAATATGCTATCAACAGTGCTGCACAGATATTTTTCCGCATTATATACGGGTATTATTATACTAATCATTGTTCTTAAACTTTAATTTATAAAAGCCTTTAGTAAAATGAATGCTACTTTACAAAAGTTTGTACCAACATCTCTTCTCATAAGTATTCAGCAACCCAATAGGCATGAGTAGTTACAAAATTAAGGATTATTCAAATCAAAGAAAAAATCCTCAGTTTTCTCATCCCATGGGTAATAACGCAACAACTTGTAAACCTTTGTCCGACACCTAATATCAGAAGGAATAATTACATCCTTATCAAAACAAAATCCAATAATAACCTCAGACAAGTTACCTTCTTTATATGGTACGAAAAACTTGATACCATCTTTGTCTTCTATCTGTAATGGGACATATCCACTATCTTTGGCATAGAGTGCAATACCATCTAAGACAGATTGATCAATATACATAAAATTACCAGGAATACCAGCTCTAGTTCCGCCAGACTCTATTATATAAGCCTTAGAAAAGGCAATGTTCATTTGCAGCTCCTTGGGGTTATAAACCACGACTGGATTACCTGTTTTCTTTGCCAATTCGTTTAAATCCGCACCTTGTGGCTTCGTATAATTTAATATATAATCATCCAATCTAATTTCATCTGCCAAATATTCTATATTATCACCAAATGCAATAACTGAACGACACCCAGGATATCCTATATCATGCTCCGCCTTACTTATAGACATATGCAATTCCACACAAGAGCGGAAAAACAAGCTTATACTCAAAATGTTATTGGGTCCTATTTTTTTTGTATAAGGATGATATACCTTAGCAATACCATCGTTTAAAATAAGATTTCTTTCTTGCGGAGAGCTATAATATAATACTGCACTATGTGCGGTCTCTAATCTATCATATATTTTCCGGCATTGCTCAACATCTAAATTCCAGTTCGTTTCTTCGAATAAAGATCCAAATCCAAGCAAATCAGACCACATACAAAAACATTTTCGAACTGTTAAAGATGGAGGATTACCTATTTTAATTGTAAGATTACTTCCCATCTCAGGAGCAGTATCTTTTAATAGTTTACTAAAATCCATATTTCAAATTACCCCCAAAACATAAATTCATCCTAAAGCTACATTTAAAAACTCTAAAGATTTCTTTCGATATTTTTCTAGTTTGACATACACCTTATCATAATCAATTAGAGGCAACCGCATTACCTGAACAGAATCTTCTACTATACGATTTTCAATCCCAAAGCACTGCAATAAACTTTCTATTCTTGAAAGCCCTCTTTCTTTATTACCAACAACAACAAATTGTTTTTTAAAGAGAATAGAGAACACACAGGCGTGAAAAGAATCAGTAATAACAAATTCTGCATCATAAAATCCACGCAGCCATTTTTCAACAGAAGGTTTGATTCTCTCATTCAAAGGTTTTGTCTCATCGTTTTCATGCGGATTGGTTACCGAGAAAGCCCTTAAACATTTCTGGTTAGCAACATGCATTATCAATGCTCTTTTTTTTTCGTTTTCATCCAATATATAATTGAGTAAAGTTCCATTACTCTTAGGAGTATTTGCCTTTTGAAAGAAAATAGAATAATCTACTTCATTTAAAAGCATTGTAGGATCAAGCACATGAACAGAATCTATATCAAAATACTTTTTGCAAAGAGTAACACCATTAGTTTCTCTTACGGAAATCGCATCAAAAACCTGAAGTAAAGCTTTGCATCTCCGAGTTTGCTGGTCAGTATATTCCCAATTATCTGTACCAAATGATGCCGCATAGGACAATCGCTTGATTTTCCATTTACTAGCAAAAGAAAGAAACGCATTTTCGATTTCTTGCCATCTCCATCCTGGAACAAAATATAATGGGCGCCAGACTTGATCACTTCCAACGACGATTGCATCATAAGATTCTCCATCCAATTCTTTAAAATCACTTATCTCCTTTCGATGGATATGAGAATTGATAAATCTTTGAGTATTCTGCGAGACAACAGGTATAACTTTTTTGTTTTGATAATACTCATAGAATATCTTCTGATTCCTACCTAATATTTTTTTTATGATACGCTTTAAAAAGCATTTTGGTATATCTTTAAATGGAGGAAGTGGACATTTATTTGGCGTATCAAATACTACCACCTCATGCCCCATTCTTTCCAACGTCGTTTGCAAAGCATAAGCCTGCAATATTCCTCCATAATTAGTATGGAGAGGTAATGTTAATATTCCTATTCTCATATTCAATTATTTTCTATTACTCGATTTCCATCCTTATCAAACAAGCAATCCATTAATTTTGGACGTGTCGCTGCATTGTGACCAATATAATGGCACATTCTATCAAAAAGTTTTTTCAATCCCCATTCTCGACATTGAATTTCACTGTCATCATAAGAAGTACGGACAGAGACCTTGGGGCTATTATAATAAACATTGCCTTCAAACTCAAAAGATATGCACTGCTCTAAAAACAAAATTGTAACCTCATGAGATGTTGCGTCTTTTCTAACCTTCAATTTGTATTCATCGGTTCTAACCCTCTCATAACCCACTATTACATTCTTGCGAATTTCGCCAAGCAGTTCAATCTCTTTGATTGTTTGCTCCATTTCTCTACGATAAAAAGGAGTTTCTATATCGTCATGAGAGAATGGATTCAATAATAGCTTGCGGTCGTCTTGTTAATGCGCAGCCAAAGATTCCAACTTCAAGACACCAGCATATTTCTGTTTAAATGTTCCTATCATATTAGACAGATTACAATAACCTTGATTTATGATTATCTGCATAATATCGTTTGGAGCCAGAATATATTTCAATACCTTTTCTGCAGCCTTTCGGAGAGCATTGACAGAAGCAGGAACCTCCAACATCTGCAAATGATACTTCGCGTTTTCTATATAGTCATATTCTTCTACAATGGCAGGTTCTACATTTCCTCCATTGCTTTCTTTTGCATAAAGATCTAATGATTGCCATTCTTCCAAATTTCCAGTTCTATCAATTTCGCTCTTCACCAAATGAAAGAAAGCTCTATCATGAGTAAATATGAATGTCTGAAAACGATTAGAATATGTCAACAATAGTCTTATTACCATTCTGCGGAATGGCATATCAAGGCTTATCAACAAATCATCAACTAACAATATTGACGGAAATTCATCAGTAGTAGCATGATCCTCCAAAATTGCCAGACGCAATGCCAATGCCATACATGTAATCTTTGCCTCATTAAAGAAAGAACGAGGATGGTCGATTGGACTACCATCTACCAACAAAGGAGAAGTCATCTTTGCCTTAAGATATATCTTTGGATTTTCAAGTAACGCACTGTATTTTCTATATCCTATATACCGATTAAAAACTGCACTTTCCGTTGTAAGTATTATTTCAGCTGCAATATGGAAGACATCTCTTATTATAGCATTTGCTCGTATAACAAGCATTTGCAATTTTTCATTCAGCAATCTGTTGAAAGCTGATATACGTTCTTGATAAGCCTTGTACTCTGCGGTTCCACGATTAAAACTTGATGTTTTCCTGGCATTGCGTGGTATTAAGCCATCTGTCTTACAAACATTTTTAATGTATTTCCACCATTCCCCTGCATTCAAGACCTCAGTCTGTGTTCCATCTATTTTTTGATAAGGCTCAGGAAAATCTATATATGGCAACACTTCTTTCTCAAAGATTCCAAAGACTTGATTATCCTCACTATTTCGAAAATCGAACAAGGATGACAGCAACTTATAATTGAGAAAGTCACTTGACATTGTGGTTCCTCGCATGAAACGTAATTTATCAGCACTATCTGGATAATAATCCGTATTGGAATCCTTAATCGTCTTAGTGTCTCCCTCGCCATCATCAAAAGTAATAACTATATAGGATTCCTCAGTATCATCCACAAATCTATTACGCAAGTTCTGAGGATGATGAGCCGTAAAATACTTCTGAGCCTCAACTCTTTCTTTTGCATATGCTTGAAAATGGGTAAAGATACTCCAATAAATAGAACTTTTACCAGAACCATTTTCTCCATACAGTAGTAAATTTTTCCTATTTACCTTCAAAGAAAAAGCATCTTTGAAGAATTTGAAGTTTTTCACCTCTATTTTATCTATTCGCCAATTCATAATTCCGATTTATTTTGTTCGGCAAATCGCATAAATTCTAGCATATAGATTCGGTATTTTGCCATTTCGTTTACAATCCCCTCATTAGTAGAGCCTATTGCATCAATCAATTTTCCTATCAGTTTTATTTGTTTGTCAGAAGCCTCCTCTGCCTGATAGAACTCAAGCATAATGGCATCCGTATCATGTTTCCATTTTTTCAATATCGAGAAATTAGCCTTTTCAAACAATTCAGGCATCATCATTTCCATGACCATAGCATCACGCACTTGACAAAGAAAGCTCAACAGTCCTGTCAATGAAGGATGTTCTTTGCCCACGTGACTCTCATATACATAGACTACTTGAAGTAAACTTTCCAAATAGACGCAACATTCCTTAAAGATATCCACCCATCGCAGAACAAGCTTTCTAAGATTAGCAAGTGTTACATTCCCCTCCAATTTACTAGCAGTATGTTTACTCAAAAGAAATAGTTTTCCGATAGATGAATTAATATAGAATTCTGCATACCTGGCATCAAAACGATTATCAGCATTAAAAAGCAACACATAAGCAACTTTGTTGGTAGGAACAGAAGTTGCTATCATCTTGGATGGTCTAATTTCTTTCTCAATATATACCTTTACATATTCCTCCCAATCATCTTTCGTTTCGATATAGCTTTTATAGGTCATCATTGTAGCAATCGCTTCCAGCTTCATTTTGGACGGAAGAGGCTTGATATAAGACAACACCTTATAGTTAATCTTTAAATCTCTGCCAATGTCAGGTCTGCTATGTTGGAGTTCATGCACATAATTATAATGACCTTCCATCACAATATCATAATACGACTTATCATTAGGATCAAAGCTATTCTTCAATTGATGAAGATAGTATTCATCCTTATCTACATGATGACTTTTGAGTGGTTCACCTGGTCGGACAAAGTCGGCAGCAATGATAGGGTCATAATATATGTTTCTATCTTCAACACCATCCATCCTTACAGGACAAATTTCTTCAGAAGGAATTTGCTCTTCTATGTTTCTTAGCAGTACGAAATTGCCATTCTCAAAATATTTATTTATGAAGAAAATGTTTTGAGGGAAAAAGAGTTTTGATTTTATCCTATCAAAATATTCTTCTTTCAAACGAACTATATCATTTTTCTTAAAAAGCATAATCATTTCATTTAAAGACTTTTCACCCTTATCCCAAAGCGACATCAAGACTATAATCCTTTGGAAATTTAATCCGCCCTACATAATTAGGCTTATTACTATTAACAGAAATATAATTATAAGGGATACGACATACCTCAGCTATTTTTTGCGCCAATACATCCTCCGATGTTATATTCCAAGCATAGGTAAATGTAAAAAGTTCTAACAAATCATTTACATCATGCCTAATAGATGATATAACTATGCAATCATAATCTGGCAACCCATCTTCGTAAGTTACATCAATAGATACTTTCTCAGGATTTGGAGATGGCATAAACAACAACTGATTAGCAAAAGGTATCAACACTTGATGTATATACTCAAAAGAACATTTTAAATTTACATCGTGGCAATGCCTCATCAATCGTTCCAACTGATCATAGTCTGGCTTTGGAACGAAAGTTCCATCTGAGCAATAATATAACTCAAATAATGCTCCGTTCATGAAATGGTTATGTCCATTACAAGTATATCTCGCCAAAGCTAAAGATTCATCGAAGAAATTCTGGCAGTCAAAGCAATTACAATAAGCAGCCCAACAACAACATCTTCCTAGCAAAAACTGCTCATCTTTTGTAAGACTAAGCATATTGAGCCTTTTCATTTCTGCCAAAGCTGCCCTTTGATCATCAAACTGTGTTGAACAGAATTTTCGAACTATATTAGCTATAGCTGCATCAGAATAGTCATAATCTTCACGGCAAATGACCTTATCAACATATCCTCCTACATTGATATTTTGAATCATCTGCCCTGAATTGAAGCTGAAATTACCAATCAAGGAGGTATGCTCCCAGCTTGTCTGTTGCTCATTTGAAAGATTATATACCGTAGTTCTTACTTTCTTGAAAAAGCTTTCAATCGGCAATCCAATCTCTGTGATATGCTGCAACAATGCTCCCGTGTAATAGCTATGATCGCCCATCCCCTTATCATCTGCCTTTTGTCCTGGAGATGTAGAGTAAGCTATCAAAGTACCCTTTGGTGCAAATACTGGTGCTAAAGTAGATGCTGCATACACGGCTCTATCTTCAGGAAATGGATTATTGCGACAAGCATCTATGATGATGATATTCGTATTGCAATTCTTTGTTTTTATTGCATCAAGACTAGCTTGTAAATCTATAGAATACCGCACTGTTCCGCCTTTGTTTCCTGCTGGCGTATTTTTACATAGCAAGTAGTTCTTGCCATCTATCTCAACACCATGTCCAGCAAAATAAACGGCACAAGCATCATATTTGTCCAAGTCTTTGCAAAACTCAGAAAATACTTCGTCCCACTTATCTATGTCTATATCATAAAAATCACAAACATAGAATTTTAGCTGACGTAGAATATCCGCAATGGCTTTGGCATCATTTACAGCATTATCCAATTGATTAGCTTGTTCATAATGGTCTATGCCAACCACTAATGCTTTTGCCCTGATATATTTCTGATTACTCATATAAGAGAACTATCTTTTTACTGCATTCTTGATAGCTTGAACAGCAGAAGCAGGAAGAACTTCTTTAACGACTTTCTTCACCTTGCTTTTTAACACTGCTTTGGGATCAACAATCGTATTCAGAACCATCTCAAGCGCATTGCTTTCATCATCGGTTTCCGTAAACACTTCTAAGAGCATTGGCTTATCCGTAATCTCTAGGTTCAAGAATCTATCTACAACTTTCAAAAAGTCCTCTTTATTATTGGCTGAAAGATATTCATAACCTAAGTTTGTAACATAATCCTTTACTAGTTTATTTGATTTATTTCCATAATGCCCTGCTGCCGCTATAAACTCGTCAGCCTCATCCCCAAGGAATGCACATGGATGTCCGTAATTGCGAAACTCATTGCCCTTGCCATTGTTTATAAGCATAATGCGAACATTGTTACCTACATGGCGGTTTCCTACTACATTCATGTCATAGAAGAAAGCCAAATCTCCAAACACGCCGATGAAAAGTTTCTTAGGGGCAGCCAAGGAAGCACCTATCATGGTAGATACACCACCGTCTATACCAAATCCTCCCACATTACATTTCGCTTGAATACCAGCAGGAAGTTTGAAGAAATTCCAAGAGCGAAGACTATGATAGATACCAAAGTGCATTTCACTATTCACAGGAACCTTATCATACATCTGCTGAGCCATCCAAATATTGCTAAATGACAACTCTGGCAATTTGCTCTGAACGCTCTCTATTTCCTTGGTCAATGCTTCCAGATACTCTGTGTGAGAAGCACCCTCCTTAGCATAATGCTTGAAGAAATCTATTTCTGGCATCATAAACACTCTTCGGAGCGTTCCGAAAGTATCTCTCAATGCGCCATCAGGACTTACTCGCCATGTATGCTTTACGCCAACACAAAATTGATCGCCCGATACCTCTCCGATATGAATGCACAGATTAGCATCACTCAATGCAGAATGCCATTGTCTTTGTCCAAATACCAACTGACCATGCACCTCATATTTTCCACGATAACCACTGGTATGGTCGCAGCAAACAACCGCATCGTAGGTTGCACAGAAATCATCAACAGCCTTCGTTAGTTCTTCCGCAAAATTGGCATGTGCACCAATTCGCACAACAATCTTTCCATCTTGTGGAATAGATGGCCATTCTTTATCAAATACTGTATGACGATAGATAGCATTGACATGAGGAAGTTCCTTGATACTGAAATCTTTACTGTATCTTGTATACATATTAATATGTGCAGGACCACCGCCATTCAATGTCAAAGCCAGCATAGCCTTGTTTGCCTCTATCTCACAATAACGTTCATCTTCTGAATCTTTGACCATAGGTATGGTTACACTTTCCATAGCGATGTCATTTGGTATGTTTCGGCGATCGATTTGCTGGTCGATCAAATGACCGACTTTGTGATTACCTCTAGTTGAAGTAATAGCAAGGACTGGCAACTTTCGATAATATGCCTCCGTCAATCCCGGCATATAATTGCGAGAAGCTGTCGCTCCCGTACAGCTGATAGCCACAGGTTCGCCAGTCTCCGCAGCCATGCCACAAGCCAAATAGGCTGCACTTCGTTCATCTACAGATGACCATATCTGAAACCATGGGTCATTTTCGATACTAACTACAAAGGTCATATTCGTTGTTCCAGGTGAAGCTATTACTCTATGAATACCATGAGCCTTCAACAGAGCTATAACGATTTGAACATTTCGTTCATTTGTATATTTAAATTTTGATTCCATTTATTTATGCTTTCCAACTAACATTATCTTTTATTACTTTCGCAGGTGAGCCAGCAACAAGAGTATGTGGCGGAACATCTTTTAAAACTAAAGAGGATGCTGCAACAATAGCCCCTTCTCCAATAGTTACTCCCTTGAGTATCATAACATTCTCGCCCAACCATACATGATTGCCAATAATTATGGGCTTAGCATTTTCGTATCCAGGTGCAAATATCTGATGATTGCCACCATCGTTATCTCTAATAACCGTACCCATTGCTATAATACAATCATCACCTATGGTTATACTTTTATTACAGATAATCTTTACTTCTCGATTGATAAAGCTATCACCTATTTTTAATTTTGCACCATTTCCAACCTGCAAATAAGAACCATAACCTACCATGTTAAGGCAGCCAGTTTTGCCCCCCCCACATTCGAGTTGGGAATTCTTACCCATACACAAAGCTGTCTCCATTTTTGAAGATTTCATATTACACCATCCAAATATCAAATTATTTTTTAACGTAATTGAAGCAGTCTTATGAATGTCAAATACAGTTTGAGGTGCTGGAATAAGATAAGACTTACCTATCCTATTTATTCTTATTAAATTATAATAGATAACTCTAAGCATTTGCCAAGGATACCATAATTTATATTTCTTGATAATACCAAACATGTTTCTTTAATTTATTTCCAACGTGCATTAATTGTTTTTCCCTCATTGCATATCAATATCTGCCCATTCAAGCAATTTGAGGCATCAGAGAGAAGAAAGGATGCTACTTCTGCAACTTCTTCTGGTAGGTAATAGCGATGAGTAATATTACCATAACGCAAATCACCATTGGCATCTCCACCGACCATATCTGATACGGTAACACCAGGAGCTACAGCATTGATACGGAAATTTTCGTTGACATAACGATATGCTAGACCTTGTACCAAACTATTCAATGCAGCTTTCGTCAAGCCATATGGTCGCTCATCAACCGTCATGCTAGTTTCTGATGAAGTAAAGAGAATATTCTTAGTTCCTTCTAGATGAGTCTCAGTACATTTTTCAATGAAAGCCTGGGTTAAGAAGAAGCATCCTCTTAAATTCGTGCCAACCTGTGAATCGAACTGTTGAGGTGAAACAGCCAAGAATCCTTCTTCATGGAGTGATATACCAGCATTGTTGACCAAGCAATTAATACCTCCTAACATTTGATCGGCTTTGTCGATAAACTCCTTAAATGACGTTGTATCCTGAACATCCAAAGGCAGATATAGGCAATTGATTTCTGATGCACTCTGTTTCAATGTCTGTTCATTACGCCCAGCAATTAAGACCTTAGCTCCTTCAGATACGAATTTCTTTGCCATAGCAAATCCCAAGCCTCTACCTCCACCAGTAATGACTATCTTCTTGCCCTTTAAATGTTCGTTTGGGGCAAGATAGTGAATGCTGGCGTAAATAGGCTTGGCCTCGCCATGAAGCAAAAAAGAAATCGTATGCTTCAACTTAGATTTTATTCCCATTATTTCTTTATCTTTTTGGTTATTTCTTTCACCTTATTATATATAAAAGCTCGTTCATTATTCTCTAAACCTATAAGCATTACCGATGATAACAGAATCGTCTCTACGATAACAACAGAACTCGCCATTCTAACAATAATGTTTTCAAACAGATGCCAAGGAATGAAAATCAGTATAATACCCAATGCCAATACCGGCAAAACATATCTTAACATCGAACGAATATAGACACTTAACGGAAGGGAGAACATTTTTCTACCAAGTATCAATTGGGTAATAAATACAATTACCTTAAAGAAGATAAGCAAACCATAAAGTGCTTCAGGAGACATTCCCAACTTTAAGATTACATAAGCACATGCTATATTAACAGCATATATGATAGTCAATGCTATCTCATATATCTTTATCTTTCCATTTGCTAAAATTCCAGTTATCAAACCTGTTGTAAAGCAATCCACAAAAGAATAGAAGAGAATGAGCGAGACAAAGCTACTTGTATGAAGGGGAACTTCTACCAACCATAATCCCAAGAGATCATCTATATTCACGATAATAGGTACTATCAATAGGAGCATGAGAAAAGCAGAAAACTTGGTACTTCGGATGATGAGTTTGTTCATCGAATCGTATTCACCTGCAGCATATTGCTTGGTGATTTGCGGCTCTACGGCAGTCATGAAGTTGGTGACAAAGCGATTGACCATTGCATTTACCTGATTTGCCACTCCCTGAGCTGCATTTACAAGAGTACCACAGAATATGTTTAACAACAAGGTCATTCCCTGGTCCTTTGCCACTACTGCTGCATTGCCCCAAAAGGCCCATCCGATAAAACCAAACATCTTCTTCAGTAAGGTCTTATCCATACAGAAGGAATATCTGCATTCTTCAAACTTTCGCTTACAATATATCCAATAAATAATCTGCGTTGTTAAATTTGCCAAACACAGTAAAAGCGCATAAATCACCAGTCGGTCAATAGGTGATACATATAATGCATAAACTATGAGTAACTTGACAAACACATCATATAACGTAAAATAGGCATAAATACCCATACGCTCATGCGAGATAATAGACGAAGTATAGGGTACGTTGATAAGGTTGATTGCAAAGGTAGCGATGGAAAATTGCAACACAATATTGGCTGCCTCCATACGTTCAGTAGGAATATTAAGTTTATTGTTCAAAGACCAAATACCCGCAACCTCTGCAATAACAATCATAGCAGCAGCTATCAATAAATGGATATTGACTGCTGTTACGAAAGTCTTTCTCAACTGCTCTCTATCTCCGACACCTAAAGCAAAGGTTAGGAATCGGCTTGTGGCCACAGACATAGCTCCTGTCAAGACAGAGAACATGGTAACCAAACCTCCAACTACATTATAGATACCATAATCTGATGCACCTAAAGCATCGAGGATGACGCGGCTTGTAAACAAGCCGACAGCCATCATCACAAACATTCGAAAATAGAGAAGAATCGTATTCTTAGCTATACGCTTATTGTTTGAAGCACTATCTAAAGCCATATACGTTCTTATCTCAAATGAGTTATTTTTGCCATCTTCCTCAACACTCTACCTGCAAAATGTTTTGCATGAGAAGGAAGAAGGTAAAGTCGAGCCTCTGCATAGGATGGAATTGGATTGCCATGAGCTATGGCAAAATCTACATTATCCTTGGCATATTCGTCTGTATCATATAACAAACGGCACTCACACTTGTATTTATAACTTATCTTCTTATATTTCTCTATATCAAATACCTTTGAAAATGCCTCCAACTTATTCAACGACTCCAAAGTAATCAATGTTCTCAAACACTTAGAGCAGATAGAACAGTTCTGAGCAGAAAGATAATCATCAGCATGATCAACACATACATTCAAATATTGGTGTGCAGGTGGATAATCTGCAATCAACTCTGTCTTCTGTGTTCGGCTATATTGATTACCATCATCAATAATCTCTGTACATTCAGTAGAGAGCAGCGTATTGACATATACATCATAGAAGGTCACTTCCATATACTCCGTTCTCTTAGAGAAAGGAAAATACATCAATTCCCAATATGAATTGGAACCAGATGCAAAATACTTGGATACCTTTCTTTGGAACAACAAAATAGCTGATGCACGCAGGAATGCTCCTGCCTGATATTCCCAAGGCTTCAAATAGAAATCAAACAAGTTGGAATCTACTCCGATATAAGGTAAGCCTTTGCTTTCTGGGAATGATTTCAGATAGTTAAAACGTTTCAGAAAACGCTGGCGGGCAATCTCACCGCCTCCACCATGTGAACCAACATTGAAAAAGAACAATGATGATATCTTATAGTTTTCATCAGTTTCCCTTTCTAAATGGTCATAAATGGTAGAGAAAGAATCTACTCCTGCCGAGAATCCCGTACCCACATTTTTTGCTATTTGCTGTGGGTTTGAAAAACCCTGAACCTTTACATTTGCCTTTCTGAACTCTGGATGAAAAGCTCGAATAATGTCTTGAACATAGTTCTTTACATTGAAAAACAGACGTTCTGAAACATTACCTTCAATAATGATATCCTCTTTATAGAACATTGCAGGATACAAAGCTGCAATCAAAAATGAGTCATATACATCAGTATTTAACCAGTCTTCATATTCCTGATGAACAGAATACCAAACGGTCTTAACATCTGTGAACTTAGCTTCCATATCGCAAATCAAGTATGACATACCCTCTTTGCGCTCTATTCTCAAATTGTATATCTTCATCGCCATGCCTCCTGTTTATAGTTATACACTTGTTTGTTATAACACAAACAGAAAGCACAAGGATATTGGTAAAAATTATCGGTTTTTACCCCCCAGCCCGTCCGAGAACGACTGTTTTGGGATGTATCACATAGGGCAGAACC
>ENA-ORSK01000656-ORSK01000656.1-human-gut-metagenome-genome-assembly--contig:-NODE-656-length-33297-cov-5.408640_pt1 | contig 33297 bp, 48 predicted proteins | sample MGYA00242192_ERZ509159 | MGnify/ENA primary metagenome ERZ509159 (study PRJEB26280, sample SAMEA2338663) | human gut metagenome | biome: human gut; feature: human-associated habitat; material: faeces...
GCCCTGAACCTTGAACCCTGAACCAAATGAAAGCGAAGTAAAAAGGAGCTGTGAAGAAATGAATCCTCATTTCTTCACAGCTCCTTTTTTCGTGCTTTTGACGAGTTCTATTTCTTACCTTCGACAAATACGGTCAATTTCTGCATTTTCCCAGTGCTTATCGCTCGCATAGTCCATTTTATCTATGTTTCCTTATCTGCTATACGCTCGATAACTTTCCGCAAAAATAGGGTTCATTGCTACCCTATTGCTACCCACTGCCACCCTGTTACTGCCCTTACTCCTTGCCTTCTTTTTCCGGCCCATAGAGCCGTTCCATGCCTGCCTTCGTGACCAGCCATGTGCGTCCAGACTTGCGGAACTCCTCACCCTCGATCAGACGCGGTGATCTTCCCTGCGCTCCAGTGCAGAGCTGCTTCACGGACGACTGGGCGATCCCCCAGCGCTCCCCGGCCTCTGCAGTTGTCATGATGTCCGTGAAATCGTACTTCATGCGTGCCTCCTTACTTCGATAATGCCAGTGCCAAATTGATAAGCGACAAAATGAATGCGATAATAGAAATAACGAATGCTAATTTTGTTTTATCCATAGCTTTCATGATATAATGGATAAAGAAGGAAGGTCGCCCCTCATCTTGAGAGGCGTTCCCTTCTTCAGGGATTTCCTTAATCCCGGTTCAGCAGGCTGGTAAGCAGGTTGATGATCGCTGTTGCAAAGTTAATCATCAGGATTGCCCAGCTTGCTTTTTCTTTATCCATTCTCATGCTTTCACCTCCTTTCTATGTTTATATTATACACGTTTTCGTCAATAATATCAAGTGAAATATTCTATTTTTATTCGATTTTATCGTACTTTTCAGCATTTTTGCAAAATAAAAAAAAGACGTCTTGATTTAACAATGTGCTAAATCAAGACGCTTTTTTATTGCTTCGCGGCTTCTTCAATTCGCTTCTTCGCCGCTTCGAAATATCCCGGATCCTTCTCAATGCCGATGAAGTTCCGCCCGAGGTGCTGGCAGGCGACGCCGCATGAGCCGCTCCCCATGCATGAATCCAGCACCGTATCGCCGCTATCCGTGTAAGTGCGGATCATGTACTCCAGCAAATCAACCGGCTTCTCAGTCGGGTGGATCTTGCTCGCATTGTTGCCGTTTGAAAATGTCAAAACGTCGCGGGGATATCGGTCGCCGTCGTTTACAGTCAACTCGCGATCAAAGTGTCCGTAATTGCGGGTAGCCCGCGCGCGTCGCTTGGCAGTGTACGGTTTGCCCGGCGTTTTTTGCGGATTATATGTGGGCAGATGTTCGTAGAATACCGCTATATTTTCGTGAGAACGAAGTGGTATTCTGTTAGCATTCAAGAAACCGACTGGCAAAGATTTCTGCCAGATCCACTCATAGCGAAACCATTTGCGGTTGGAATTTATCAAATCTGTGGTAAATGGCTGCTGGGAAAATAACAGTACTACCTCCCCCGATTTTAAAACACGTTTATAGTGCTCCCAAAGTTCTTCTAATGAAATGCGTTTATCCCATACATTATGAGTTGTTCCATATGGTAAATCGGTAAAAATCATATCAACAGAATGATCCGCGACTTTTCCCATTTCCTCTAAGCAGTCCCCCTGATAAAGATTGACCATGATTCATGCATCTCCTATTTCTTAATCCACGCATACAGAAGCCCGCCAGAAATAGCAATCCACATATTGCGTTGGCGGGTCTTTACTCTAATTTTCCTTTTTGCCTCTTGCTCTAACTGCTGCAATGATTGATTGGCTCTCTCTAATGACTTCTGCGTCGCTTCGTTCAAGCTCTTGGACGCGATCAGCTCTTTCTGCACTGCCTCTAATTGCTGATTGGCTTCTGTCAGCTGCGCCTTCTGCTCGGTCAAGAGCTGCTGCTTGGTCTCGTTGCTCTTCGCCAGCTGATTCAAGTTCGCTTCTAACTGTGTCAGCTCGGTCTCCGATATCTGATACATCTCCTCGGCCTGCGAGACAGAACCAGCAGCTAGCCACAAGGAGCACGCCAGCAAGCAGATACATAATCTTTTTGTGTTCCACATTATGCCCTCCTTTATTTTATCCTCTTATACACATAAGGCGCTCCGTTAATAGGAGTAGCCCCTTCAGAAAATATAATTTGCCCGCCATATTGGTATTTCGAGATATATACACCTGACACCCAAGTACCCCCGTAGAGCGAAGCAGGATTGATACTAGTGTTAGACGTAATGATACTGCCCACAGGGTATAAGGACGCTTTTTGCATGTATAAATCTGCTAGGTTCTTACCATTCTCCTTGAATACGGGAGCGGAAACCGTAGCAGGAAATGTTGTTGATTTGTCCAAATCCACGGAATAGATATTATCTGTATCCATGAGATTATTGGAAGCGACCCATGTTTTAGTGCCGTACCCTTTAATTCTATAAATTATCTGTGATTGTGTCTCATATTCTGTAGACAGTTCTGTTTTTCCACTAGGCGGCACTGTCATAAATGTAAAACGATAATTCCAGAATCGGGATGTTTGTGACAGCTGGCCACCAAATGCATCTAATGGCTGCTTAATAATATTAGGACCATTCCATCCTGTCATCCGTAGTCCACCATCATATTTAATCCACCAATTGTCGGGATAGTCACCAACCGCCGCTTCTAATTTCACAGAAATAGCATTGTTACTACTGCTTACCCAAAACCAAAAATAGTCTAGGTTGCAATATCGCTCTGTTGATTTTACATAGTTTTTATTCCAGTATTTGTATTTGTCTGTTTCAGCTGTCCCTGGTGGCACATCATACTTCATAGCGGTAAAAGTCACTCGAACACCGCACAATGTATTCATCTTTCCGTTAATTTGTGGCAATGTGATATTGCCACCTCGTACGCCAGAAAAAGTATAAGCTTTGGTTGCATCAGAAACTCCTGCATCGGTCCATGTTTTGCCACCATCTATTGTTTTTTCTACGATGATTTGGTCAGCTGGCAGAAAAGCCAACTTATTGGCGCGGCAATTGTCTATGAGAGCTCTAGCCAGTGGAGGTATGCCATTCAAACCTGTTGTAGCACTAATGCTGGATTCTGGTACGCTGCCGGCAAAATATCCTTTATCATTGGTCAGCTGAGATACTTTGGTCGGTACATCGGCTTTCTTGGCAAATTTCCCGTTCAGCTGCGTACATAGCTTTCGAACAGCCCCCAGCAGTGAGTCTTTGTAAGTGCTCATGCTAACACCTCACTTATACAATAGTTTCGTTGACGATAGCTGTAATTTCCTCATCCGTCGACAGCGGGAAGTCATTAAGCTGCATATATTTCTTATCAGCATCAGCAGCTTTGATATAAGCAGACAAGTCGACCACGCCGGAGAGGTTATCCCATGCGTTGCCATTCCAAACTACGTTATCACCGGCTTTGATTCCGTGAGAAGCATCAGCCGCCACGATGTTGTATACATCGCCTACCGCATTCCCGTTAACGGGGAGATCCGCATAGGTGTTCACGCTCCCGCGATACTTGTAAACGGTTGTGATGTCTGCTTTCTTTGCATAAGTACGATCTACATCGGCGTTCTTTGCATAGGCAGCAAGCGACTGATGCTGCGTCAGCGGGGTAATGGTATTAGCACCCAAAGTAATGACACCGCCCGCGATCTTGGCATCCGTGATACCATAGCCTTTCAGTGTGGTGGCTACATCTGCCTTTTTATTCAAAGCGGTATTTACATCGACCGTCTTTGCGTAGGGAGACAGGTCCACTTTACCCTGAATAGCGGAAATCGTACCGTCTGCGGAAATAGTCACATTATTGCCCGCCTTGACACCACCGATGGTGCTTGCTGTCGGTGCCGGAAGGACGTAGTTATTCGCTCCTGCCGCAATGCCTGCGAGCTTTTCTTTTTCTGCTGCAGTGTAATCATTGCTAGAAAGACCTTTCCCGGTTTCCTTTCTAACAAAAATGCCGTTCAGCTTTGTGATCAAAGCTGTCATAGCGGCAGTAAAATTGGATTTTCTCAGAATTTTATCAATAGTAGCCATTATTATTCTCCTTTTAGTAGATTATCAAAAATATCATCAATGACAGCCACGCATTCCTCGTCGGTTGCATAATCTGCCACGAAATCACCAGTATCAGCCGGAGTCAACACACCAGTTAAAACTCCTACGGCAGACAGGACTCCCGTAAGTGTTGCGTTATCACTCATCAGAAAGTCACCTCTTCTGTCAGTTTCAGCATGTGTGGTGGAATCACAGTCGCAACAAATCCATCAGGCCGGCGCAATTCGACATCATAGTAGTATGTGCCATACGCCAGATCATCTGTCTCTCTAGGAACAATGGTGATGCAATTATTAACAGCCGCTTTTTGGATAACGATTTCCTCATCGTTTGGCGATCTTTTTACGGTAAAAAGCACCTGATCATCCGGAGTGATTTCGTAGTCAGTACCGTCTTGATTTTTGATTTGCAGTCTGAAAGTAGCAGTATCTCCTCTTGTCAGACTAATTCCATTGTTGACCACTTTCAGCATACTTTCACCCCTGTTCCAGATAAAACTCAGTCTTTCCGCGTAGTGTGTCCCCTCCGCTCATCCACGCGTCGGACTCGTCCAGTACGGCTAAATCCCATCTCTCGCAGGTCGTCGCGGGTCCGTACCCATCCAGATCTGCGGCCTCCGCGTGCGTCATGAAATGGTCTACATCGACCGGAATTCCAAACACGTCAGCGATGGCCGCCGATAGCATAGCGAGGGATTCAATCTGCTCCTCCGTGGGCGGCTCGTCTCCAAGACGGGCTCTCCATGGATCTCTGTATGCCTGTGCATCCCGACAGCAGCAAATGGCTATAGCAATGCTGCCCGTATTTCTGTGCCATGTCGCTGTAGGGATTGTATCGAGGGGACTGCTGCAAATGATTTCACCGTCCCCATCAATGCAAAAATGGTAGTCACGAAAGCTGGTGTAGTGTCCGCCAGCCGTCCAGTGCCAGTACACAACGACAGGGTTAGGATACCGATAAAATGACGGGCGTGCTTCTTCCAGCATCCTCCTGATGGTGTCCATATCCATGGTTATCCCCTCCGTCTCTTCACCAGTGCTGCCAGGTCATGCACGGAAGACACACCGGCGTCATCAAGGTTCTCGATGATAGACAGCAGCTCTGACGATGCCAGGTAAGCAATAATCAGATTCGCAAACTCGCTTCGCCCCAGCATAAAGTCCACCAGTGCGCCAGCCACGACAAGCAGCATGTAAACGGTAATTTTCTCGACAAACTGCGTCCTCATGGCGTGGCTATTGATGACGCCCGCACGGTGCGCCGCCGGGATGCCCTTGACAGAGTCGATAAGGGATGGTTTCTCCGTCATGGACTGCGCAAGATAGCCATAGGACAGCGCGATAAACTTGGCAAATAAATCCACGCACACGATGCAGGCGAACGCCGTGAAAAGCTCCAAGTGCCGTTCAAGGGCAAGGAATACGATGCCCAAAGCCGTCTTGTATGGCCAGCCGATATATAGCCTGTCAAACACTTTTCCTACCCAGATACTGATCTCATTCAGATTCATTGGCTTTCACCTTGTCCCCCTCTTTCACTCCCGCTTTTTCGGCAAGCGGCTTGCTCCTCACACATTTAGGATTTGTGCAAAGCCCCGTTTTTGCGTCCATTTTCTTGTGACATAAAAAGCACCGTTCCATTTTAAATTGCTCCTCTCTTCTCTGTATACTCTGCGACAAGCTCTTCCCTCTCGGCTTTCAGATCTGAATAATAATCTTCATCTTCGACGGCTTTCGCCTTTGCCATCTCTGATTCGACCTCGCTGATTTTGCTAGCATATTCAGCATCAAGAGCTGTCAGTTCGGCCTCTCGCTTTTCTTCTTCGGTCGGTTCTGGCCTAGCCTGATATTCACCATCTTTATACAGCAAATCGCCCTGAAGGGCTTTGCTATAGGTCAAAGCATCCTGCACAACATGGATTTTATCCGGATATTCCGCCTCCGCTTTGGCCTGTAATTCTTCCACCGTGTCACCATGTACGCCAGTTACAAAGGACGTTACTCTTTCACCTGCTGCGTCATAGATAGACAAATAGGTGAGTGTGGGGTTAGCGATTGAAACTTCCATCTCACTATCTCCTTCCATTAAAATAACCTCCATCAATATGATTGGAGGTTTGAAAAAATGAAAAATCCAAATGGTTATGGAACCATCAAAAAATTAAACGGTTCACGGAGGCGGCCATTCGTGTTTATGATATCTGTGGACGGCAAACAAAAAGCTACGGGCTATTTCGCCACTAAGCTGGAAGCTATGGCATATCAGGTTGACTATAATCAGTCTCATGGCCTTCACCGCCTTTCAGACAACAAAATAACATTTGCAGAGCTATATACTCGCTGGCTTCCCAAACACATCGAATACAGCAGTGTGTCTGATAGCACCATACACGGCTACGAAAGCGCCTATAAGCACTGCAGGCTTTTGTATGACTTACCAGTATCCGACATCAAATACAGCCATTTACAAACCGTCATAGATGGAATGAATAGGTTATCATATGCCAGCAAGAAAAAGGTCCGCAACCTGCTATCGCTGCTATTTGCATACGCTCGCAAAATGGAATACACGTCTCATGATTTTACTGGACTTATCCGAATCGGTAAAAACAAGCCCGTCAATCCACATCAAGCCATGAGCAAGCAAGCCATCAATCGACTTTGGAAGCTGGCTGATAAAGCAGATATCGATATTGTACTGATACTCATCTACACCGGCATGCGTACTTGCGAACTACGTAATCTCAAAAAAACTGACATCAACCGTAGGCAGAAGTATATCCGCATCACAAAATCAAAGACTGAAGCCGGGAAACGAATCATCCCTATCGCCAGTAAGATATGGCCTCTCGTAGAAGCTAGATACTCTTTACAAGGCGATTTTCTGTTATGTGATGAAAGTGGTAATCCCTACAGCTATAGTCGTCTCTCTCGCCTGTTTAGCCGTGTCATGAAGCTAATTCACGGGGAGAAATACAAACCACATGATACTCGTCATACATGTGCCACTCTGCTGGATGCCGTAGATATAAACGATAACTCTCGGAAAATGATCCTTGGTCACGCCAGGCATGACGTAACCAACGGAGTATACACTCACAAGAACCTAAGGCAACTACGTAAAGCCATCGAAAAGATTTAATGCTAACCTGCTACTAACAGAATAATCGCCCATTTGAAAAGTACCACGAGCATTGTATGTATCGTGATACTTTTTTGTTCCTAGGATTCTTTCGATTTCTAGGATTTCATGCGAATCGACAATTCTAAAATAGCCGTAATTATCGGCTTTCCCGTCATTCTACGGAAAGCATTTTCTACAGGGTGGAATGAACAACAATGGAAAGAACTGGGAGAACGACACGGCCGCGCCTGCTTACACTGTCAGATACCCTATTGCATTCCCTAATGCATGCTTTACGATTACAGGCAGCCCAGAACGCAACAAGAATGATAGGTATGCTTACCGAACTGGGTACCACATTATCTGGAAAGAAAGCTCACAATTTCGCTATGCGATCGGTACAGAGCAGCAAGGCCAATACTTCGAGTGGGTAGCTATCGGCAACTAAACAATGCCAATAACCAACCAATTGTAAGGAAATCCTTTGGGGTTTGATGCAACTGTATTGCTGATTCTTACCTTCGAATCTTGCGTATACCAGTTATAATTCCAGACGTCGCTATTGAGCGAAAACGCAACCGTCAAAACCCTAGACAGGGCAAGCGGATATGTGAAACCGGAACCACCAATTCCACCCTGTATAATTAGCGGCGCCGCACCTCCGAGCTTCACCCACCACGACTCCGGATTGGAAACGTCCCCTGCAACGACGCCCGCTGCCGAGAGGTCATCTATGTCGAGGAAGCGCTTGAACGGAGTGTCGTTGATTGCGATTGAACCATTCCCGCCACGGTGATACAGGCGGCCATTAGGGCTTTCTACCCAAAGTTGGCAACCGTTCTTATTCCCTAGGGCTGGCGGAATATTAAGTAACTGCCCGAGCTGCGTCGGCTGATTCGAGAATTGCGCTGATGTATGGAAGGATCGCATAAACACGCCCAATGCACTCAAGGCCTCATTCGTCGTTGGAAGGCTAGCGCTACCATCCAGCCTGTGCAGGTAATCCCACAGTCCTACATCCCCGTCCAGAGTTTCTGCTTTTTCTGCTTTGCCAACGGTTATATTGGCTAATGAATCGGTTCCTGTACCGCCATGGCTTACTGGCAAAATGCCGGTGACGCCGCCGACTACTGTCTTATCAGCTGCGTTAAGTATTCCTGCGTTTTCGCTCGCAAGATCTGTCTTGATGGTCTTCCCCAGCATGGCAGGTGTCACGATTTTCGACGTGTTCGTCCCCGCCGTGACTTCATCCTGCGTTGCGTAGTCAATCGTGCGGTACAGCATCACCCATTCAACGAAGTCGTCGGCCACGGTATCCCCAACACTATTGCCCCAGACGGGTTCCGTGCTCCCGCTCATTCCTATGGAGTTCGCTCTTGCGGCAAAGTTCGGGGGCATTTTTGGGCTTTTGACTACCTGCCCGGGGAAATAAACTGTGCTTGGCTGCCAAAGCTCATCCGCGACCAGACTGGAAAGCACGGAGTACTTATTCTTCTCAAATTCAATATACTGCTGTTCTGTAGTCCCTTTTGAAGGATTCTCTGGGTCGGGATAATCGAACATACCCTTGGTGGACTGTAATTTCAATACGCCTTTCATTTTTACCTCCTATAGCTAAACTGTTTCGTTAACAAATCCCTGCCATGTGATGTCGACGATGCCTGCCACCTGGTTGCCGTCCTCATTCAGTAAGGCTATACGGCATGGCGTGCGGGATAGTATCTTGGGATACCTGACAAGGGCACTCCCCTGCACGGCATCGATGCGCACGGCGGTGGTCATGTAATTCGGGGTGGCAATAGGAAGCTCTATGCCACTCGCCGGTACGGATAAGTCCTCAAAGTGCTCTTCCCTGTCGGGGACGTCGATATAAGCGTGCAGACTCTTCACGATGGTTTCTTGAATACTGGAATTCTTCGCCACGATTTTGACTTGAATCCTTGAACCCGCCTGCACCAGCACCTTGTCTGACCACTGCTTCCAAAGCTCCTCGGCGGTGCTGCCTTTGAGGAGCTGCCGGTAGTACACAATGGCGGGGCCTTCTATTTCTGTAGTCAGCCAGAGCTGCCCCGAGGCAGGAGCCACAAATTCTCCCGTCACCTCGTAAGCCTCGAAGTCTGTATCCCACATGTACGCAGCGGGCTTCGTCCACAATCTTCTGCCTGTTTCATGCCACATGATTGAGGTATTCGGTGCATGGATATAGCCATCACTTGCCAGTACAAGGCCACTGGTCTGGATGTCTGCCCAATGATCCGCGCCGAAATCCTTGTCGAAAAGCACGTTTTCCTGCAATAGATCGCCCATCTCCAGCAGGCAGTAGGCGAAATTTTTCGACTCATTCCCGTTCTGATCCACGGCTTTAATCATGACGGCATGCGTACCCGGTCGGATGGTCTGCGTCTCGTATGGCTGGTTCGTGATAAGCCCTTCTTGAACGGGTATCCCCGCTTCCCAGTTGAGCTCTTTCCCCTGTGTATATTTGAGGATAAATCCTGCCACGTCATTCGGCTCGGGGTAGGTGTATTTCCACCAGTACCGGCGAATGCCACTCGCCAGCTTCTCAGCGTTCAGGGCTGTGACGTCCGGCGGAGGGATCTGCACCGAAACAGGCTTAAACGCATACGCCTGCACATCGGCCAAGCTCTGCTCCATGCCGCCGAAGATATTAAACGCCGTGAATTTGAAGTAAACGGTCTTGCCGATATAAGAATTAGCAAGGCCAGACTTCAGGAAAGTTTCGTCACACCGGGCAATACTTGCCCCTTTCACGTGGTAATCTGCTTCACTGCCGAATTGTCCACGTATCAGTCCCGAAAGTCTCCACGTCCCGTCTTCAAGCAGTTCGGCCGTCTGGTAAGACAGCGCCTCCCCGTCAACATACATGACCGTGTCACCGTTCTTGGCACTTTCCGCATCCACGGATGTGAAGGCGTCTTGATTGAGTGCCATTTCAAGCACGGTGTCTTCTCTATTCAGCGGTTTCGTCAGCGTCCCGTAGCGGGCGCGGTTGTCGATGGTTCCCAGCTTCTTGTAATACTGGTTTGTATCAGACGCCCAGACAGAGCAGCCACCCCAGTTCGGATTCTTGCCCCACGTGCCGATCCATACCTCATTATCCGCATTTGTCATGAGTGCTGGCGGTTGGAATATCATAGGCGGTTCGCAGACACCGGGATCCGGGTTGAAATCAATGAGTGGGCGCTCATTCTCATGTACATCATATTCCGCATCACTATACACACCTTTTGCTCTCGAAATCGCCGTGAAGGTGATAATGCCGTCCGTGCCTTCCGTCGCACTGTCGATCATAGCCGGTTGGTTCTCTATCCCCATGAGCGGGTCATTCAGCATGACAAGGTCACCGGGTTCTAGCCGGCAGAAGGCCCAGTCTAACTTAAAGGTATATTTCACTCGTTCGTATTTGTTTTTACGGCACAATTCCTCCGCCAGCCTGACGGCGCGGGTCTTTGTATACAGATAATGCGCCTGCGTCGTGGACGCCTGCCGCACCCCAAACTCCTTGATGTCGTCATTGTCCTGGTAATTGACGATTTCCTTCTCATAGGCATTCGCGCGGTTCAGAAATTCCACAGATATGCGGTTGTAAATCTCCGATGAATCCTTGCGGCTATAGGACACACACACACCGCCGGTCTGGGGGATGAAATCATCCGGCGTCAAGTTATATCGAATTGTCTTGTCCGGTTTCCATTTCCCCACGGGGCGGTCAGCGCGCGGTACAATCTTTAGCCGGTTATTTGACCAGAAGATATAAGCGTTGGTGATGTTTGCGATGTCATTGATGATTTCTCGGGCTGCCTTCGCGTCAAGTTTATCGGACGGCGTAGAAATCAGCATGTCCGCTTCCTTGCAGTACTGCCTGTAGTTCTCTATCCCGTCGATTTCTATCCCGCCAAGGCCGATTTTGTTCAGCACATAGAGGATATAGTCGGCGGGGTTCACGTCTATCCCGTCTCCCGTTTCCAGAAGCTTCCCCTTCACCTCGAAATTGTAGGACGGCATGGAGCCGTTATCCCCGAGGTCAATAACACCGGCCATGTAAGCCAGCCCGCTATAAGCGAGCGCCTTGTCCGGATGCTTCCCTGCCGTGTACGCCCACGGCTTCTGATCTGCTTTCCCATCGAAAAGCGTGAGTCCAATGTCCCCATTGGGATACTGGTATAGGCTCTTGTCTTTCCACATTTTGCCGATGCCGGAAATCTGTCCCTCGCACAAAGCGAGGATCACCGCCACGGTATAGGTGTAAGTGATGGTCGTCGTCCTTGACCCGCCGCCTTTGCCGCTCTTCTGGCTGCTTCTGTGCTCATGCGCGGTGAAGTCATCGTAATAGATGACATTCGGAGAAATGCGCGTCGTACCAAGGATCTCTGGGACGGTTGACCCATATTCGGCCGTGGAGACAGTGAAGCTGGAAATCTTATTTTCCCGTATGGTCGTGTTATGATGGCCGCCCATGACTACCTCCTAAACCGATACACACCATGCAGCCGCGATTTCCCTTTAGCCGTTAAAAACATGACGTCATTGATGTCTGACAGGATGACGCCACGCTCTACCATGGCGTGGATCACACGCCCGTCCCCCACATATACCGCGCCATGGGAGACGCAGCGTCCAAATTTATACAGCAAAAAGTCCCCTGGCTGCATCTCATTCACGGGAACTTCTGCGCAATATCTTTCCACCACTTTGAGGAACCATTCCTCGCCGTGGTGCAAATGCCACTCGTTCGAATACGGTGGGATCTTGATAGCCCCACGCTTGATGTATCCCGCTCCTTCGAGGCAGGCGATGAGCAGCATGCCACAATCAATGCCCTTGCCTTTAACCTTCGCCTGGTTCACGTGCGGCGTCCCAAGCCATGTGTAGGCCTCTTCCACGATAGGATTCACAGTAACACCTCTTTCAATGGTACGAACGGCGCAATGACGGACGCAGAATCTTCTTCCTTGCTGGATGACACAGTGCCGCCGCTATTGGCATACGTACCTTGCGGGTAGAGCCTGCGCCGCGGGAACTCCTGCGACATGCCCTGTACTTTACTCTTTACCGTGAGCTTCATAGCTAGGCCGCCGCAGGACTTGACCTCTGTCAGCCCCGAAAACAATCCTACGGATCCCATTGTGTTTCCGTCTAAATCAAAGAAACAGCGGCTCATGGCAAGCGTCGCCCGATCGAATGCTCCATCATGCGCCGCTAGGAAGATCGGCTTGTCGCCCAGCTTGTCCTCGATAGTCGCATAAATGGATACTGTCATGGAGTCGACGGAAACAACATTGTTCAGCTTCGTCTGCTCTCTCTTTAGCATAATCGCATTATGCAGGTACGTATGCCCGCCGTAGGTCACATCATGGTCGGCATCGGTGAAATAATAGGCAGTCCCGCTAAAAAGCGTAAGGGTGTACAGGTCGCACGATACCATTTCTTTCTGTGTGTTGAGATACTTGGCAAGCTCTTCTGTTACGCTTTTCATCGGACCACCTTCAATGCGATAGAACACTCAAACAGGTTCACGAATTTCTGCTTCACTGTGATCTTATTTTTGGCGAATACCACCTTCCACCAATAATCGTAAGTCGCCGCGACGATCGCGCCCGCGGATGGCGGCTGATTGAATACAATCGCCCCGCGATCGATGGTGTACTCCTGCGCCGTGCGCTCCGCCCCGTCTACCCATACCGTCAGCTTATCCGCATAATACGTCGGTTCCAGCTGACTATGCATGTTTGCCGTCAGCTGGTAAGATCCATCGCCGTTCCTTGCCAGCCGCAGCTTCTCACAATGGTAGTTTTCCGCATCCTTGTAGAAGAATGGAATAAGCGTCCCCTTCACACGCGCGCGGAATGCGAAGAGTGTATCTTTCTCTTCTGCCGTCAGGGCAGGGAAATCGATGGTAAATTGCCAGCCCGGCAGCGTCTGCGCAGTGATGGCGCGCCGCTTCCCGCTGGCAGTCTTCTGCTCCGCCACATCCCAGTCGTCATCGACCTGCGAGGACCATTTCACACGCCGAGCATTCAATGGAAATAAAAGATTCGCCATTTACCACACCCCCGCGTCCGTCGTAAAATCACGTGTCCCATCGAAAAGCATCTGCTTGATGGAGTCCATGCCGCCGCCTCGAAGGAAATCCATAAAAGACGATGCGTCCATGGCCGATACATTCAGCGTCACGCTGCCGCCGCTCCCAGCCGCGCCCAAGGCCGGTGTTCCCACCTGCCCGCCTTCTGCGTAGTGGGGGCTATTCAACATGTTCAAATATCCTGTGCCCAGTCGCTGAACGGCCGCTGCATTGATGACAAATTCACCATTGGAAAGCATAGCCGGAATAGAATCGGAGGTGCCTGTCCCCGGACCGGTAACAAAGCCCCCATCCTTAAACACGCTTCCGGCTGCTCTGGCAGCACCCATCTGCCCGGCGACAATGCCTGCCGCAGCAGGGGCGGCCCATGGGTTAGCAGCAATGAGCGCCGCTGTTGCATTGGCGGCTAGTGTCCCGCTCTTGGCTGCCTGCGCTGCTTTCTCCTTCGCAGCGCTGGCGACTTCCTGTGCGGTCTTTGTCTTTCCCAGCCCGATCATAGTCATCAAGGAACCAATAGCTTTTTGAAGCACTGCCTGAAGGACAGTGGAAAGCACATTATTAGCTAGATTGTTCATGATGTCGCGGAAATTCTTCCCGTAGACGATGCACTGGGTCAGCCCTTGCGCTATCCCATTCACCAGCTGCTCTTGTACCTGCGCCAGGGTGAGATTCATGTACTCGCCCCATTCCATGGCGTTTAGCATCATTTGTTCATGCCAAATCTGCCGCATGTCATTCAGAGCCTGCTCATTAGCTAGGATCGTTGCATAGCTCTCCCCTGTGATGGCGTCTTTCTCCTCCATCATGGTCGTGAACTCTTCAAGGGACGCTGCATGGCTCGCTCTATCCAGCTGCCGCTGGGCTTCCTTGGTGGCCGTCTCTCGTGCGTTGACCTTTTCAATCGCTTCAATCTGGATCGCGCTTATCGCGTTCGCTGATTCGATTTCTATGTTCTTCTTCTCGGCGGCTATGTCCTGCGCTGCCTTGATGGCTGCCGCCTTCTCTTTGGCATAAGACGCTTCAAGATTCGCCTGCTTCTGCTGCAGAAGGCTCGCCTGTTCTTCGTTGCCTCCCGCCTGCGCCTTGGCAATTTTGCTGGAAAGCTGCGCCATTTTTTGCTGATACTGGATAGCTTTCTCTCCACCGTCCGCATAGGCTTCCAATTCCTCATTGGCCCTTTTTTGCAGTTCGCCGTATTTGGCAACGGCTTCTCCTACGGCCTGCGCCCTCTTTTGCGCCTTTTCCAGAATCTTTGCATAAGCACTGACGGGACCGGTGTTTGCCTGACTTTTGATTTTAGCGGTAATCTCTGCGGCCGGATTTGTATACTTGCTCTTACCCGCATTGTAACTTGCGGCGACGGCTTTACCGATTGACGCTAGAACATTCTCTCGAAGCGGGAGGACGGCCTCTGGCCCTGCCTCCCCTACAATGGCAGGGGGACCCGCCATTAGCTAGAGGAACCAGCCCTCCGACGATGCCGCCCCTTGCCATGCCAAATACGCCGCCCTTGGCGCGGCCGGCAGGAGTAACGCCCTCACTTCCTCCGTCCACATTGCGGCGGATGACATTCACGACCGTATCAATCGGATGGGCCATGAAGTCTTTGAGTCCCTGCCAAATACCCTTGGCATAATTGACCGCTTCATCAAACTTCTGCCTCACGGAAGCAGCCATGTCTGATACGGCATCGACGACTGCATCACGCACGGAAAGCGCTATGGCCTTCACTTCATCCCAATGGGTGTAAAGCAGTACGAGTATAGCAATAACGGCGGAAATCGCTAATATGATGGGGTTCGCCTGACAAGCCAAGGCAAATGCCGTGGCAGCCCCTTTGGCGGCAAGGAAGGCCGTCTGCACACCCTTGATGATGGCCACAGTAGCTGCCATGGCTCCAATCGCTTCCACCACGATAGTGACGGCGGTCTGATTCTCCATGATGGTATTCTTCATGGACGTGAAAGCGGTCATAACGCCGCAGCGGCAGGACTTATCCCTTGCAATTCCTGAACGATGGCCTCATGTAGTCCCACATCCTTCGCCGCGTCACGGATGGAATTGATGTGCGTCTTGAATCCTTCCGCCATTTCTCCCGCCGCATCAAGAACCTCCGGTACGTTGAACGCCTGAGAGATGATATCCCCCATCGCGCTCATGCTGTTTGCTACCGCTTCCTGCGCATTGGAAAACTTCGCGGAAAGGGTGTCCGACATGGAACTGGCCGCGCCTTCTGTCTTCTCGGTGATCTCGTCCCATAACGTCTGCAGAGCATCCTGCGTAAGCTCGCTTTTCGAGCTCATGTCTTTCAGCTGCTCTACTGGGATCCCCATTTTCTCGGACAACAGCTGCCATGCAGGAATCCCTGCATTGATCAGCTGCATCATGTCCTGCTGGCCGATCTTGCCAGCCATTTGCATCTGAGTAAGAGCGAGATTGACAGCCCCTACCTGCTCGGACGTCAGCCCATACGCAGACCCAAGGTCTACGATTTTCTGCATTTTGGACGTAGCCGTGTCCACATTGTCGCCGATATTGACCCACGCTCTGGCAAGCGGCAGTAGCTGGGTCGTATCGTAGGCAGAGGCTTCGCCGATATCCTGAATGTTTTTTACAAGGCGGCTCGCCTCCTCATCACTATTGAGAACGAAGGAAAGCCCCTTGTGCAAAAGCTCCGTTTTGGCTGCCGCCGACAGTGCCGCTTTGCCGAACGAGTAAATGGACCCTACGGCGAATGCACCCGCCACCATGTTGCGGATCTTACCGATGGCGCCGCCAAGGGCGTCTACGTCGGAAGAAGCCTTCTTCGCGCCATTCGACACTTCGCCGAAGGGGTTAGGGATTTTGACATTCTTGACGCCTTTCAGTTCGCCCTTAACCTTCCCGCTCTCGGCTATCGCTTTACTTCCGTCGGCAGTGATTTCCACGCGGATTTCATGCTGTGCCATTTTTTCGCCTCTTTTCTTCCTGCTCTTCAATGAGCGCCTTGATGTATTCTGCCTCGTCCCGGTCGTACTTCCCACAGAAATCTCCAGGCAGCAGCTCTTCCACCTTGACGCCCCTTTTCGGAGCCCTCATGCCACTATTGATGACAGGTGCCGTGATGAAAGATGCCGTAAAAATGCGCCTGTCTTTCATTCTATCCACGTACCCGTCTATCCTGTGAGTGATTTCCCACGGAGTGGCGGCGGCTATCTCTTCGCCCGTCATTCGCAGTTTCCCATAACAGATAGGCATGATCGCCGAAAGATATTCCCTAAATGTGGTTATTCTTCCGGCTTCACTCCGTTTTTTTCGTCTGCCTCTGTGCAATCTTCCAGCCCATCCACATCCTGCACCGCCACGGCCATTCTCTCAAGCAGCACGCGGGATACCTTCGCCCCCATCAGGCCAGACACTGCCACCGCGATCCAAAATGCCGCCGACAGACTCGGAAGTCCTTCCTCATAAACAAATTTTTCGAGTAACGCCTCGGCCTCTGGATCGGTGATCTTTTTATCCGCCTGCTTTAATGCCAGTTTGAAGGCATGACTCAGCAGCTTGTAATGGGTGTCTCCCTGTGATAACTGCACAATCAAATTTCCATCGTTCTCGGCATCCAGTTTTTCAAAAACGGATAAAGAAAAAACGAGCGCATACTCGCGCCCGTCAATCTTTACCCACACTCTTCGCAGAATGCGGTCATATCTCATTTGTTAGCCTCCTACCTGTCCGGTCCCAGAATCTTTGACGCCGTCTACAGTGGTTAATCCAGTGTAGAATTTAGGCGCACCTACCCCGCCGAGGGTGATGCTGAAGGATACCATATCATCATGCGGTGTTTCGTCCCCCAGCTTGGTGATGTTGTACCAGTTGCGGTCTGCTTCTCCTGCATCCGTGAAGAAGCGGCAGATATCCACCGCTTCCCCTTTTACGAAGGCATCCTTGAGCGCATCGTAGGCTGCATCGCCCTTGGTCACGTAGCCCTCGACGGAAAGCTCGGTTGTCTTGGTTCCTGCGTAGGTTTCACCCCAACCACCGGAGTCCTTATTGCTCCCATCGATGGAATCTGCAGACATTTCGAGATTTCCCTTGGTCTGTCCCCCGATTGCCGACCATTTCGGTGCTGCCTCAGTGGCTCCCGCACCAAAATTCAGATACACGATACAATTTTTGCCCTGAAGACGATGCTTCGCATCCGTCATAGTGGCTCTTACTTTATCTGCCATGTTCTTCCTCCTTACATCCAAACTTTTGCTTTATAAGTGATGAGGCAAGCCCCCGCTCTGCCAGTGACTGCCCCGAATTGCATTTTCGTGACGGCTCCATGCTGGACCATATCGTCAAGCGTATCATTCGCCGTCAGCGCTTCTCGCACATCCATTGCCATATCCTCTACCCCATTCTCCGATGACGGATCAATGAGATAAATGGAAAACGCAACAACGGCCATGTCGGCCCCTTTGGATGTGTCCACGAATTCCATCTCTCCAGCTGCCACGGTCCCGGTCGGAACATTTGGGATAGCTGCCCCCTTAAACTCCTTCACCCATGCGAGGCGCGGAAGGCTTTCTTGCAGGTAGCTTCGGACCTTTTCCGTCAGCTTCGAGAGATTGAAACGGCCCTCGTCCATGCTCCACGTTCCTCCTCATCGTCCTTCTCCTCATCCGCAAGGAAATCTGCCTTGAGAATCCTCCCCCGCAGGTCTTCCACAAGAGACGCATAGATCTTGTACTTGATGGAGTAGGCATCTTCCTGCCTGTCTCCGATCATCGCGCTGGCATCCGTCCCAATGAGATTCAGGCAGCAGTCACGGCTCGCAACCGCCACGGCCAGCTTCTTAGCCATGGGTGTTACCGTCACTTTCTTGACGTTGTATGCTGCCGCTATACGGTCTACATACTCATTCGCATCGGCGATTTCCTGATCCGTCACACGGTTAATGAGCAGCTTATCCGCGATGTCGTCTTCTCTGATGTACTCTGTCATAATTACCTCTTTAACCCTTGGGCGATCTCCATACATGCAAGATCCGTGTAGTGGTCAAATACCTTGACCACGTCCCCTTCTTTGGCGTCTAACGCTTCGTACAAGAAAGGATCTGGGCGAATGCCCGGCCAGTTTATCCTCTTTGCGAAAATAAACTCTCCGCCCTTCGCCCACCTCAGCGCTTTTCGAGTTCGGGGAACAATGACGCGGGGGCGCGCGCCGTTGTGGATAGGAATCCCATAAGGCGCTTGCCCTTCATCCAGATACACCGTCCCGACAAGCCCCTGCTGCATGATCTTGATTGATCGCTCCAGATTGCCCGTCCTTGGTGTAAATCGATGGTGTTCTCCCGCGTATTCCTGCACCATTCCGATACTCTCTTTAATGGCCAGCCGACACATACTCTCGAATATCTTCTTTGCATCCATCAGCCGCCCCTCCCTTCACAAATTAGACAGTCGCTGCCTTGATCTGAATGTTGCGAAGGACTGCCGCTGCCCTGGTCGCTTTGAGAGCCACGGCTGCTACCATTTCCACATCACCCTTCTTGACTGCGCCTGCGGTGCTGAAATCCGGAAGGCGGGATGTAATCATGGAAGAACCAGCCACAGTCACGCCATGGAAACCGTCAAGGCCAAAACGAACGGCATAGATGGACGTTGTGCCTTTTTTCGGATCAATGGACACTACAGGCTCATTAGAGCCGCTCTTCGCGCCAAGATCAATGAGCGGAATGCCGTCATACATCGGAATGATCTTTCCGAAATTGTCTTTGGTTTCCTGATACATGGTCGCGCGGCGAATGACTGCTTTGAACTTCACAAACATCTTGGAGCTCATCAGCAGCGCGGATGGGGTCCCATCCATGGCCGCAAGTGTTTCATCCAGATTGTCCAGGAAGTCCATGAAATTGGTCTCAATCGCTGCTGCCGTGGAAAGATCGATCGGCTTCGCCAGCACGTTTTCCGTGTCGCTCCCCTTAATGGCTACATCCAGCCCATCAAAGGTATTTGTATTGGTGGTACGATTGCCATTGATCACCGTGTCGTTAAACAGCGCAGACGCTGCTTTGATTTTCTGGCGTGCCTGAAGGGTCAGCTCGTTCTCTACCCCACCCATGCTCGCGATAACGCGGTCGATTTCATAGGAACCGCCAAAGATAGCCAGGTCTACAGACTTGCGTTCTTTGGTGACTTCCTGCGGAGTGTAGTCGCTGTTAATGGCACGGAATGCCGCCGTCGGCTGGGTTTTCAGTCGGTTATAGGCATACGTCAGCGTTGCGCCACCACCAGACGGGGATACCACGTCCGCGAATGTCAGATTGTTCAGCAGATAGTTGGATTTCTGGAACTCGTCAATGGTTCCCTTCACCAGCATGTCCTGTGTATTAAGTTTTGCCTGTTCAAGTGTTACTGCCATTTGTCATCTCTCCTAATTGTTATTTAACTGGGCAGCAATAGCGCTCGCCAAGGTCACGTTGCCACCGTTGGCGCCGCTCCCCTGCTCACCATTGCCACCTTTGCCGCCACCGCTTCCGGCGTTCTGGCTGTTCTTCACCGCCCAGGAGTTATCCTTGAGCCATGCCGCGGTGCCGTCTTCAATGGATACCTTCTCGCCTTTAGCATTCGTGAACTTATACGAACCGTCCTCCTCGGCCGCGATGCTCGGAATGAGAATTTTCGCAATTTCTGCCGGGCTGGCTGCATTCCCCTTTGTGAGGGCTGCTACCGTCTGCTGCGTGATATCCGCATGTACCCTTTTCGCGTGTTCTTCCCCGCGGGCCTTTTCTGAGGCATCATATTTCTTCGTCAGCTCGTCCAGCTGCTTCTGCATCTTCTCGACGGCCGTCTGGTCCCCTGTACCCTTTTCCGTCAGCTCCTGCACCTTCGCTTCGAGTTCGGTGATCTTTGCATCAGACGCATTTTTGGCTGTGCGCTGCTTGGCTGCCTCTGCATTGATTTTACTGATCTCTGCCTTGATGGTCGATGCCAGAGCTTCGCCGCCGTCCTGCTTTCCTAATGCTTCGTACACTTCTGCTAATGTCATAATAAGAACCTCCTGTGTTCTTCACTCTTTGGGCTTCTATCCCAATAAAAAAGGCCGTTCTTTAACGCCTGCGGCAGGGCTCCCGTCCCTTTGGAAAGGCAATAAAAAAGCACCTGCATACGCAAGTGCTTTTATTCTGTTTTTGTTAATCAAGCCAGGCTTCTGCCATTACCTGCTTTTTATATTCCTCAAACAGTTCCTTTGCTTCTGGCGGCGCATCCGCCTTCAAACCTCCTCTTTTGGCAAAATATGGTTCTAACTTTCTTTCCAACTCTTCCACCGTTTCAGAGAATTTCATTGTTGGCATCGCGCTCACCTTCCTTTCAATAATTCATGCGTCCTATATTCCGTAAAGAACTCATCGTATCGTCCAATCTTGTACATTTTAGTGGCATATGGGCTTACACTGTCCACATCATACCCTTTAGCTATTAGCTTGTCAAATACCCCCGCATACTCAGCACATAGTATATTTATATATTTGTTAAAATCTGTTATTTTACCATGCTTTGCCATATACTTTTGGGCGTCTTCCCAATGATACAATTCGTGTATTAACGTTGATAGACGATTATTATCGCTGCTTAGGTGCTCTTTCACCCACTTTGAATCTAACAAGTGCACATTTATAGCCAGTTGATTCCTTATACAGTCAAACGTTCCTACGGCAGGTCCCATTTCATTATCGCTTGCAATAATAACCTTTGGGAAATCCTTTAGCTCCGTTATCCCCATGAGGTTTATGCTTTCATTTAGCTGCTTCTCGACTTCATGCACCATTTTAGGTTTTACAGGAACTCCGTCAGCGAAGGACAAATCATATTTTGAGTTTAAAATAGGGCGAACCGTTAACATTTGCCCTCTATACATTCCATATTTTCCCAAATCTCCATATTCAGGAATTTTGTACGCTTGTACCGTTTGCGCTATTCGACATTGCATCACTTCATCGGAATATCCCCTCGCATACTGCTTCCAGCTGGCTCCATTCTGGACTTCCTTTGCGCCATTCACCCCGAGAAGTGAATGACGCTGCATCTCTGGAAGGATCATGATGTAGGCGAGCCCTCCGGCAAGCGTCTTGTCTTTCGGAGTTTCGCTTGTTACTCGCATGGATCCATGAAATATGGGAACCACACGGCACATGCAGTTTGGATGAACTGGCAGCTTCGGGAGCTTGTCTTTCGGGAAAATGCCCTCGCCCATCCCCCAAAGGTCTGCACGGGCGTACAGGTCACAAATGTCATCGCATGGATGGCGGCTCGAAAGTTTCCACTTGAAAGCTACGCAGTCGGGATCATTGGCATATTTGTACATGACCCCATCCATGTAGGCTCTCGCCTTCTCAGTGCGGGCGATTCGTTCCGCGAAGTATCGGGCTTTCTCTTGGGTGGCCACGTAAATAGCTTTATCTACCATTTCTTCATTGCCCTTTGAAATAGCGTCGATTATGCCATTGTAGGCCGCCTTGAGTCCCTGCGTGGATAATTTATCTATGTTCCTTTGCGCATCGCGCAGGGCGCGTTTGAACGCGTTCCCTTGGTAGTCTTTAGACAGAGCGACAAGCTTTCCCATGAATTTCGGGATTTCCTGTTTCGGGATGACGTGGTCATGGCCGTATCCATCAAAAAGCTCCTTGGCAAGCGTCATGACGCTGCCGCCCTTCTTGATGGCTGCCTCGATGGTCTTTGTCACCTGCTCCACGACCCACCGTCGGCCATGGGTGGTGCGCGCAGAAAGCGTTAAACCATCCTCGGCCCATGCTTTTGCCATGGCTGCCTTCAGTTTTTTCTTCTCGACGTCAGCAGCTCCGCCCCTCTGGGCTTCTGCCACCAGCACATCCACCAGCTCATCTCGCATGACTTCCATGACGGGGTGCTTCTTATAGGCGCTGCGCACCGCCTCCAGCGGCGTCATTCGCCTGTCCGTCTTGTTCAGGTTCTCCCTGATCTCCCTTTGGAACTCCGCCAGCTCCTTCTCCGCCTTTGGTGTCATCATCTACTCCGTATGCTGCATCTTGCGCGGCTCTCTCTGCCGCTGCCTTCATTTCCTTCAGAATGGTGTCATATACATCCGGTGCCAGGTTCGGCATGTATGCCGCCAGCACCTTCTTCAAGACTTCCTGCTTGTATGCGATGGAATCAAAGCCAAGGTCGATAGCTGCCTGTGCATTCGCCAGTCCGTCCGATACATCGGAGATCTTGAAATCGCGCGGGTATTCTACCTTGTAGCCGGCGTTTTCCCCCGACCATGCCTCATACAGCCTGATAATGGCCTTGTCTGCGTTCTCGCAGCGCACCGCAAAATCAGCAATGCGCTTATTGGTCTTTTCAAAGTCCCATTCTTTGGATACGCCCGATTTATTGTCGCTGGTGCTTGCCCCAAGGATGGACTCGAGCCCGCTCATGCGGAACATCTCTTTCACGCATCGGTCCATTTGTCCCGTCAGCATGTCCGCCGGGGCTGCTGCCGGTGCGATGAATGTCGGCGTGTGTGTGCTCTCCGGCGGATAAGCAAGGACGTTGTTCGTCCCGATGGTGATATCATCCGTCCCGGGGTCTGGGATGGTCAGGATGTTGAACGCCTGATCCCTCAGAATTTGCGCATGCCATGAACAAAGCTGATACAGGAAGTAGTTAGTCTGCACCACAGAAACGTATTCAGACGGCGGCTTTATGATCCGCTTGTCGGTGTTTCGTGCGAGCCACTGTATCACGGGGACCACCCCGAGCGGGTTCACCCCGGTTTCCTTGCTCCCCGCCCCACTGGTGATTGACCACTCCTCCACCGTCCATGTGTGAGTGCGGGACGTCTCTGTGCATGCCCCGCTGCGGATACGCTCCTCATACTGAAACATGGTCAGGCGGCCATAGTCATCTATCTTCCAGTCCCTGATCTGCATCGGGGATACGACCTTCAAGAAGGGGAAGTGCCGATTTCGCACCGCAGCGGAAAGCGTCCCTTCCATTTCATCCGAATTGTCTACGACAATATAGGCCGCTCCGTACAATTTTGCTATGAGCGCCGCGCTTTTGCAGAAGTCCTGGTAGCTTGTCCCCGCTCGGTCGCAATCTTCGAGGAACCCATTGAACATTTCAGAATTCCGGTATTCCCGACGCACTTCGTCTTTGAAAATCGGGTCTACCATCGCATTGACGATAGGCCCTGTGTAGTTCCAGTAGTACGCCAGCTTCTTGCGGTTCATGAAATTCTCTACCGACTCACGCGGATGCTGAATGAGCCCCCGCCCCTGCACGAATAATCCGGTCCCATAATAGGCATCATGGATCATCATGTATTCGTCGCCTCCGGGCAGGTTGATTAGCAACTGGCCTTGTAAATCTGCCATGGTTCCCCCTTAGTAAATATTCGAACGTTTCGCTCTGATAGACTGTCCACCCATGCCGTATCGCACGGCGTCAATCGCGTGGTTGTCTGCGTCAGGGTAGGCAGAAATAAACTGCCCCTGACGATTTCTCTCGTACTCGTAGCAGGTAAATTCCCTGTATGTGTTCGGGCACCTGCGCTTATCGATGTATATCTTCCGCCTTCCCTGCAGCCACTTGATGCCGTAAGCTACACTATCAGGCCCTTTGCGGCATCCGATAATGTTGAGGCCCATGTCACGTATTTCAGCAATACTCTTCGGCTCTGCAGAGTCGGCAATGATCGGTGCCGTGAGGTGCTTGGCGCGCAGGATTTGTGCTACAGCGCGGTTCGTGAGTTTCTGCTGATATACCTCGTCGAAGATATATAACTCTTCCTTCTTGGCGTCATAGTGCATTTGGACGAAAGCCAACGGATCGACTGCAAAGCCAAAGTCCAGCCCACAATGCAGCCTGTCGAATTGTGCAATCATCTCACTACTCATGCGCAGATCCTCCACATTCTCGAAGACAGCGCCGCCGGTCCCTGTGACTTTCCCCAGATACTCATGCTCGTAGCTCTTGAGATTCTTCCCCTTCAGCTTGTCCGCTTCCAGCAGGAACTGGCTGCCTAGCCATTCCTTCGGGACCTGCAAATAGGTGGAATGGTGTGTCAGCCTGTCCGCATCGTCATAGAGCTGCTCTTCGTTCACCCAGTTGTTTCTCGACTTTGGCGGATTGAAGGAACAGAACTCCCAGTATTTATCACCGCCGCGAAGCAAAGACTGGTTCAGATTCCGGATCTCTTCCATACCGGCGAACTGGTCGAATTCTTCAAACCACACCACACCGATATAGCCAAATGGCGGCTTGATGGACTTGAGCTTCATGGGATCATCATCGCCCATGAAATAAATCTTCTGCCCCGTATGCTTCAGTGTGATTTCCGGCGGGGAAATCTTTGCGGAAAACAAACCATTAAGGCCCATAGCATCGATTCCCCATAATACCTGCGGATAAACCGATGTCTTGATGGTGTTCCCGACTTTTCGGAGTACGACCGCATGGCATTTGGGGTTCTGCAATAGCAGGATGGGAAGCATGACACTCACAAAAGAGGACTTCGTACTGCCACGGCCGCCTTTCATCCAATAATGGGTATGACGGTGATGAATGATATCTTGGAAGACGGCATCAAAAGCGGGCCCCACATAGTCCGCTACGTTAATCTCCATCATCCCCGCCTCTTTCGAACTTGAATGTAATGTGCGCCTCACCGTCAGCATCTTCCGGTCTGTCCAGTCCATAGCGTTTTGCCAGCTGCACCGCCGCTTTGATGCGATCATTAGCCCCGATTTGTTTTTCTATGATTCTCGCCGCGCTGCAGCCGTCGCCAACCCCTTCCACGACAACGACTTCCTCTTTGATTTCGCCGCGCATGGAAGATGTCAGAAACCCCATCACTTCTTTCGCTTTGGCAATGCGCTTATCCTCGATTTCCTTCAGGCGAGAAGCAATGGCGCTGGCGATCCGCGGCGAAGCAAGTATTTTACCTGCGGACTGCCGGGCCACCTTCTCAGAATACCCAGCACGGCGCGCCGCTTCGGCGCCATTCCCCGTCTCAATGTAAAAATCGATGAACCGTTTTTGCTTTTCAGTCAGCTTTCCCATCACTTCCCCTCCTTTCTTTTCCACGCAAAAGAGCGCCCCTTACGAGACGCTCTTTTACGGCATACCTTAAATTTGAAGGAGGCCAAGCATGGAAACGACAGCACAGATCGAATTGCCGGGAATTTTTCCCCTGTGCGATTTCCCTTTTACTATTATATCATCATTCGATGTAAACTCGTGTAAACAGTCAAGAGGTATTTTGAGAAATCATACGGATAGCGCGGTCTCGCATGCGAGCCAGCCACTGCCTTGTGAATCCACGTTTCTCTTCGATCTCTCGCCATGACATGCCAGCCAGATATCTATCATAAAGTATCGTTTTCGCCTTTGTATCACGACACAGGGCAAGCAATTCATACGCTTTCTTTCTCATGCTGGTGAGGATGTCCATGCATTCAAGTAGGCGCTTGTCCAGCTTGTCGCATCGTTCGATGATCCGCTCCAGTATTTGAGACAAGTCAGAGTTCACCGTGACAGTGATTTTCGGTTTATCGTACTGCACCGCCTTCACGGCAGCGATGTCATTTGCCACGTGTTCCCTTTCCTGTATCAGATCATAGAGCTCCTGCCGCTGGCTGCGTAGCTTCTCGAAGAAATCTCTAACCTCTTCCTCCGTCATCCTTGTTTCTCCTTCTTCTCACGCCGGTGCGCCTCCTGCCAATACCGCTTCTGACAGTCTATGCTGCAGTACTTCTGCTTTGCGGTGTTCGGCTGAAACAGGTGACCACACACAGCGCAGAGCCTTGGCTTATACACCCTCTGGTAAAGAGCCTGCCCTTTCCTCTGTTTTCGCTCGAGCGCGTGTTTTTTCTTCTCTGCCGTGTCACTTGCCTCGTAGCACTTCAAGATGATGACCGCACCCGGATAGCCGTCTGCTTCCCACCCGCGGTCAGAAAGCTGACGCGCCTTCGTCCAGAAGGCAGCGCTTGCCATCCACTCCAGGTCGAAGTGCTCCCGCTCGCTGGGCATGATCCCGATATGTCCCCGAGCGTCACTCTCGATCACCATGAAAATGTAACCTTTTGTAAGCATGCCAGGCCTCAGGGTATCCTTCGCTAACAGCAGCTCGATCGTGCAAGTGCCCTTGCGGAAATAGAGGATCATACTTTGGTCGCCTCTTTTCTTTCTGACGTCAGTGAGCCGCTGGGGTGTTTAAACCGCACGCCGGCCTCTTCGAATAAACACTGCCTCAGCTCCGCCGGCGTTACAAACCCTTTCTCCACTGTGTCGTAAAGTTCCAGGCACATCTCAGCAAACCGCTCTTCCCGTCCGTCTTTCTTCATAAGCTCGCCGAAGTGGTCATGGATGACCATGACCGGGATCGCGACCAGTTCTTCGAATAGCCTTGATACAGCTTCATTTTTTGCATGTGTCGCTAATTTTGCTGCTTCCTGTTTGACTGCCTGCGAGCACAAGTCTTTTAGATACTCCGGCTTGACCGTGAGTGTAGCGTTTTTATTCTTTTGCCGCTCGATCTTCCTGCGCACCTGTCTGCTGAGCAGGGATCCGGTTGTGTCGATCATGCTTAGCCCCTCCTTGTTAATAATATCCGTTTGAATTATCCGTTTGAATGGACGTACACCCGCAGCCCCGGCAAACTGTTTGTGGCTGTATAAAATTTTTTGCACTGAGTCATAGTTACTTGCTTATCGTCTTCATAGGCGATGCCGTTCAACCCGTCGAGTACGACTTTCAAGATGTTGTCAATGTCAGGCTTCCCCGGCGGAAGTTTCCCCGCCATCGCCTCTGCCTTCTTTGCCCGCGGCCATGACTTCGGGATCGGAAAGACCGCCTCGATTACGACCATCACAGCCCCCTCGAAGCAGGGACCTTGCTGTGCTTCATAAGCCTCTGCGATCTGCCGTTCATACGACTTTGTTTTGCCCGGTGTGTAAACAGTCCCGCTTCGCGAAGAGAACCGCGGCCTCGCTTTGCCTTGTACCTTCCCCGGCACGAAGAAATATACCATACTCATCGCTTCCTCCTGAGCATCCACTCGACAGCAAGGAAGATCGCGACGGACGACACCAGCGAACCTGTCAATACCCCGACAAAGAACCATCCTACACTATTCATGAGATCCTCTCCTCCTTTTTCAGCCTTTCCGCTTCCCGCGCTGCCATAGCATCCACCTCTGTCTTTAAGACCATCAGATCGCGCACCACTCCCTGCTGGTCGTCCTGCAGGTCAGCGACGGCCAGCCAAAGATCCCCGATCTTCCCGAAAAGGAAAGCAATCGTCGCCAGCAGCCCCATCCCGACGATGCAGACGAAGAGCAGAATTTCCCATTCATCCATTGTCTGCCTCCGCGTTGTTCAGGCTTACCATGCCCTGTATCTCACCCATGCGGATGACGTAATGCGGGCATTCGTTCATAAAGAGCCATTTATCCATTTTCTTATACATCGTATCGAGCATCTGCCCCAAGTCTTCCTTTGAATAATCAAATACAGTCAGCTTTACAGCCTTTACCCGATCCGTACTGGACAAGTCCGCGTAGATATGCAGATGTCCATCCAGATCCTTGTCGATATAGATTTCTTTCGGGTTCGTGACAATAGCCCCGTCTTCCGCCTGAATAATAATCATGATTCCTCCACTGTGTAACCGTGAAACTCTATCCAATACTGATTGATCTCTCGCATTTTCATCAAAGCCTCTGCCTCGCTCTTGCACGGGAAGTCTTTGTTCGTCCATTTATCATCCTTCTCGATGTAGCGATGCATCTGCAGCAATACTTTCTTCTTCGGCGTCCGCCCCGTCCGGTCCGTGTAGCTCCGGATCGTCAGCTCGATGCGGTCAGCGCCTTTCACAAGATGGCTTCGCATGACTTGCCTCCCTCTGCCCTTTCTCAGAATTTTTCTTCATCGGCTGCTAACCTAATTTTCGCCTCTCTGATTGGGTTCCTGAGTTCACTTCCGTCGTTAGGCCTCCAGAGATGGAGACAATGCTTGCTTAGGTTGATGTACTCCGACTTCTTCGGATGAAATTCCACGCACTCTTCCTCCGGTTCAAAGAAGAGATTCTTTATTTCGCACATTTCATCCCATGTAGGGGTCCTGGTGTGATGGTAAGGTGTCACGCTCACATGGTCCCACCCTCCTCCGTTGGTAGCAATTACATTAAACCAGCGGTAGGATGACTTGAGACGGATGCGAAATACCCCGTTGTAGCGTTCATCTTCCCCGTAGAAAGAAATGGATAACAGCTGCACTTTTCCCAGTCTATATTTGTTTAATTGGGTCAAATCTTTCATTCTTCTTTCCCCTTTCCTCAGAATGGAAAGTCTTCATCTTTATTTCCCACCGGAGCTGGAGCATTCCCCTGATGCTCCACGGTTGATTTCTCCGACCTTACTTCTCCGAACTGTCCGAAGTTCCCTTCACTCTGACCGCCATCCCCTTTAGAAGATGTGCCGCCAGGGAGAACCATAGCTACCTGCTCGGCAACAATTTGTGTGTAATACTTCTTCTTGCCATCGTCATCCTGGTAGGAAGATGTGGAGAAGCGCCCGCGGATAGCCACCCGCTTCCCCTTCTGCAGATAGTCCCCGCAGGATTCTGCAAGTTCTCCCCACACCTGTACGGGTACCCATTCGGTATATTCCTTGTCGCCGCTTTTGAAACTGGACGCGATTGTGAATTTGCAATACGGCTTGCCGTTTTTCGTAAGTTTCATTTCCGGGTCACGCCCCAGATTCCCTGTTATGTAGCACTGGTTGTCCTTAAGCACAGTTCTTTGCCTCCATCTTTAATGCGCCTTCCGGTCTGTTAATTTCAATCATTTCTTTTTACCTCCTTCGAGAGCCATGCTTCCGGAGAGAGAAGCGATATAGCTCTCGACCTTGCCGTCCTGCAGAAGAGCCCTGTTGTGGCGCTCTGCCTTGTGGGATTCCTGCAGCATGGCATACATTTTCAAAAACTGCCCACGAATCACTCCGGTCTCATTTGCCGGAGTGGCACAGATTTCCTTCCACCCCATCCGCCGGATGACCTCCGCCGCCGTGGGATCCTTGATCTTCGGCTTGCCGTAGCACCCGGTGCGAGAGATTTCCCGCACCACCTCTCCCCATCCCCTGCCGGCATCTGGAGGCTCCGCTCCTTGGGCGGCCTTGTAAAGGGCCTCCGCACGGCTCCGGATTTCCGCTACCGTTGGCAAAAATGGGGATTCTTTGATAAGGGCTTCGATGGCCTTGACCAGCACCGGCTCTGGGATATCCTTCGTCATCAGCAAGTAGAGCCTTGCCTGCTCGGTGGTGAACTTCGGCCATGCCGCCCTAAGCATCCCAATGGCTATTGCCTTCTGGGATGGATCTGTCGAGCTTTGAGAGTTCATTGATTAAATCCTCCATGCTGTCGTTTCTCCGCGGAGCAGCCTGCGCCTCTTTCAAGGCATAGAACCCCTGCCACCCTCGCTTGATGCTCTGCAATACAATGGCAACCATCATCTGCTCATCGCCGCCGGACAGCTGCTGAAGGTCCTTGAGATTGAGCTCTGCCGCCTTTTCGGTCAGCGGCTTCTTCATCCTTATCCTCATCTCCTGCCATTCCTTGAGAGCAGAGAGCAGATCATGGTTTCCGCTGGAAAACCTTTCGAAGAGGGGGATCACACCGCCCTTTCCCCCTTTGGGGGGTAGGGGGGTATTATATTCTTCCCTTCTTACATTCTTACTATTCTTACTTTCTTTTTTATTGGTTGGTTCTGCATTGGTTCTCCTGTGGTTCCGCATTGGTTCTCCTATGGTTCTGTATTGGTTCTCCATATGGTTCTGATCATCTTCATAGAGCTGGTATTTACCCCAGTTCTCGATGTGTATGAGCACTCCTTTTTTGGTTCTCTTTGTGGTCCAAAATCCTAACTTCTCAAACCTAACTAGTGCTTTACGAACAACCTCACGGCTCACATCATCACCAGCCCGGCGGGCCAGCTCCAGAGAGGAAATGAAAACCTCCCCGGGCTGGATGGTGAATTCGTGGCCCAGCACATCCCACTTCTTCGGCGTCCAAGCGGCCAGGAACATGACAGTCATGAGCACCTTCACCTGTGGGCCGGTTGAATTGACGAAAATGGGGTCGTCAATCATCTTGCGATACAGCTTGATCCAGTTTCCTTCTGCCATGACCTCCGCCTTCTTATGCTTTTGCTTCGCTGATTTTCGGATCCACATTCTGCGGTACCTCTTCGGGCTTGTCCGACTCGTTGTCGATGGTGGTGTACATCTCATTCGGCTCATCGGCCATGTGATCGGAGAGAGTAGACTTCACAGTCTCGTCCGTGGCCACGGCGCGGGCGAACTCTGTCTTGAGAGGCGCATATTTCAGCACCTTCTTCAAAACCGTCTTCTTGGCCATCTCGTCAAAGTCTGTCTGCCATGGGCCGCTGCGGTAAGCCTTGGATTTTTTCATGGCAAACTTTTCCACGTCCTCACGGCTCATGACCTCAAAACCAATGCCGCCGTTTTTCAGCTTCAGCACGGCGTAGTACATGATGACGTTGCCACGGTCCTTTTGGGCCGGCACATGCTTCAGCTTCGGATCCAGTCCATATTCATACTCAAACACATCATTCTCGTGCACTTCGTGAGCCTGAATGGAGCTGACCTCTCCGGATCTATAAGCCAGATCCATGAGGCCTTTATACCCAAGCTGGAACTGGCACACATTGCCGTAAGGGATGAGGTAAGCCTGTCCTAGGGGCGTGTTCGGTTCCACCCCCAGCTGGGCCGCCTGCATCATCGCGCCAAGGAAGCTCTGGGGCGTGCATGTCTGCAGTTTCGGAGTGGAGGAAAGCGCCGTCAGCACCATTCTGGTAAAACGCTCCGGCGTGATAACGGAAGGGAGTGCCTTCCGGATCTGCGGCTCCATAGCCGTGATAAGGCCTTGCATGGTAGTCTTAGCCCCGCCCTGCTGAATTCCTGCTTTTCTTTCTGTAAGTCCGCCTCTCGTGTTCATAACGTTTTGCTCCTTTCTCAACATTCCGGTAAGACGCCCAGATAAGGGCGCCACCAGAGGAAATCAGAATCGCTTGATCAAAAAATCCGTGTAAAATATCTGCCGCCGTACCGCTTAGCCTCCGGGCATCCCAGTGTACTGGATCGCCCACTTGCAGCCGGTTGAAATCGTCCTCAGTCATTGGCTTTGATGCTGAAAAGGCGGGAAGGTTTACCGATGGTAATGCAGCCTTTCTCCTCCAGCAGATGGTAGACGTCAGGGGCCTGCTTCTTGATCTTTGCCAGGGGAACCGAAGAACGGCCAGCCCGTGTCTTCCAGAGGACGCGGTAGTGGTCTGTGGTTCCCTCTTCGGCATTGCCCAAGAGGGCCTTCAGCTGGTTTTCCTTTTCTGTGATCTGCTTTTTGAGTGCGCCCATGATGGCCTTGTCATTCTCTAGGGACTCGATCACGTCCTCCGCATCCGACTGCAGAACAACAGAGAAATTAGGATCGCCGCCCTTGTACTGGGCAGAGAGAGCCGCCGCGCAGCTATCACTGCCATCCACAGGAGGCGGGGTCCTTGTCTCTACCAGCTTCCAGAAACCCGCTTCTGCCTCAATGAGGGCCTTGATGTCGTCTTCATTGCGCTCCACTGTCTTGTAAAGCGCCTCATTGCCGCCGATGAGTACGGCAATATACCACCTGTCGGCTCCGGTGACTGCCATGTAGTGGAGGCACTGGCAGTAATAAGCATCTGGAATTTCATCATCCTTCCACTTCCGGCACTGTCTGACGCCGGCGGTCTTGATTTCAAGGCCGGCATTTTCACCGATAACCGTGCGGTCCACATTGGCCAGCATGAACGGGTATTCCCTGCTCTGGAGTGTCCCCAGGCGCTTTACCTTCTTGCCGGTTTCTTCCTGGAACCAGTCAGCAATGTTGGCTTCATTCTTGGTGCCCCAGTATACGTACTGATTGTCCGACAGGTCCGGCGCTTCCGCCTGCCCCGTCTTCTCCAACCAGAGCTGGTATGGGGATTTATATGGGTTCATCCCCATGATGACAGCCGCATCACTGCCACCAATTCCAAGGGCTCTTGCCTCAAGCCATTTTTCATGGTCTTCTGCATCTTTGACCGATAAAATCAAATCACAGTTTGTATATGCCATTTCTTTTAACCTCCTATTTCTGATATAATAGAGGCAGGAATGAGTATTCAAACCTTCCTGCCCGAGCCTTAGCAGTAGCCGCTGCCAAGGCTCTTTTTCTTTACTCTTTCACCTGCAGCTCGATGACCTGCATCTCGCCATTGCCATCTTTCAGATCCTCGGTGTTCGCGAAGATCCCGGTGACAACCAGATGCGGGACAGGTTCTTCTTCATTGATGGCGCTCTTGTAGCCGAAGAAGTAGTCATCCCCATCCTCATTGAACACGTGGACAGGCTGATCCTCCATGAGGAGCTCGAGCGCCTGTTCCAGCGTGACTTCGTCTTTCATTTAGTCATCCCTTTCATCCACGAACGGTCGGTACTTCGACCGTTTCCTAGCCTTCTTTTCTTCGGCGGCGTTCTGTTTCTTCCACATCAACGCCATGTGCTTATGCTCTCGGCAGCAGTACATGGCCGTCCCCGACTGCGTGCCAAAGGCCTTTCCACACCACTTGCAGCATCTCTCAAAGTAGCCACCACCGAAACCTCTGCCCGCTGGAGCTTTCGAAGCCCTTGCAGCCTTCGGCTTATTCCGCTTCCAAAATGCCTTTTCGCATTTGGCACTGCAGAACCGGAAGCGCTTGTCATTCTTGCTCATGACGCGGACCCAGTGTCCGCATTGCTCGCATTGAAACTCGCGGAGCGGGATGCCTTCTTCCGCTTTCGACAAATCCCGATATAATCAAGGATCTCGGCACAAGACACCGTGCGGCGATCGGCATGAGCGAAAACAGCGATGCCGTCGTAGCCGTCGTGTCGGAGGAGACCGGTACGATCTCCGTGGCGGTAGAAGGAAAGCTGAAAACCGGATTTGACCGTG
>ENA-ORSK01000659-ORSK01000659.1-human-gut-metagenome-genome-assembly--contig:-NODE-659-length-33134-cov-3.590526_pt1 | contig 33134 bp, 32 predicted proteins | sample MGYA00242192_ERZ509159 | MGnify/ENA primary metagenome ERZ509159 (study PRJEB26280, sample SAMEA2338663) | human gut metagenome | biome: human gut; feature: human-associated habitat; material: faeces...
CGCCTGCCTCGCGCCGCAGCGGGCGGATTTCTCCGCGCTCTCCGGTCTTCCCCGAACGCCGGAGGCCCGGTGGACCGGCGCGAAGCTCGCCTGCCCCGCGCTGCAGCCGGAGGCGTTCCGCCTGCCCGCAAGGCTCTGCCGCCTGGTGACCCTCACCGCCGGGACCTGGCAGGAGGGCCGGACAGAGCTTGGCTGGAAGCGGCTCATCGCCGCGCACGGCTGGGAAACTGCCCGCCTGCAGGCGGATATGCAGCGCACCGACGCCGTGCGGCAGATCGAATCGCGCGGCGACTGCGTCACCCTGCGCCAGCTGGCCGTCACCGGCGCGGATCTCCCGCAGCTGTGCGGCCGGGACGTCGGCCGGATGCTGCAGCTGCTTCTAGCATATGTGCTGGAGCACCCCGCTGAGAACCGCAAAGCGCACCTTCTGTCCCTCGCCCCGCAGCTTTGGCAGCGAGAATCCAAAAACAACAGTTGACTTTTGCCCTCCCCATCTGCTATAATAGTCCAGCAATGGAGGCTTAGCTCAGCTGGTTAGAGCGCTTGCTTCACACGCAAGAGGTCGACGGTTCGAGTCCGCCAGTCTCCACCATGATTGCCGAACACTATAGATGAAATGGCAAAAAAGCCAGTCATCTCAATGTGTTCGGCAATTTTTTATTCTCAAAATTCTTAGGTAATTCCATAGATGAAATCATGGTTAGCAGAGGATCAAACAGGGTTTGAACCTCTGTTTTTCCATATTCAAGCGGAATTTCAGTCGCAGCGCCCTTTTTCAGAGTGCTGCTGCGGCTGAACTTCGGAAAAATCGAAGAAAAATCTTTCACAAAGTTATGGGAACTGGATTGTTGGTTTTGACGGACCAATGACCAGCGCTTTTTTTGCGCTCAAAAAGGGCGCTAAAGATTGGAGGTATGATATGAAGTGGTCTTGTGGAAAGCCAGCGTCTTTTTTCAGACGCGGTAAGACAAAATGTCGAACACACTGAACCATACATCCTCCCGGCAAATTGTCCGGCATTATACTCATCGTCAGAAGCGGCGCAAGCATTTGATGCAATATTTTGTCAGCGCAAACGGTTTATTTGAATTAAAAGTCAAGGTATATGCATTTTTATTTGATGTGATTCTGCAGGGGAACTGTCCTTCGGTATCAATAATTGCAGACATTCCCTGCTTTTTCCTTTTTCACTTTCACGCAATCAGATATGCATTTTATTCCATTCATCCGACTTATAGGGCGGAGTGTGAAAGCGAACGGCTAACACTATTGCTTACTGCTCAGGGATGCGCGCTATCACTTTAATTTCAAAATCAAAGCCTGCCAGCCATGTAACACCCACCGCCGTCCAGTTTGGATAAGGTGGGGCGCTAAATATTTCATTTTTCACCGTCATGATGTCTTCAAATTGGTTTTCTGGATCGGTATGGAAGCTCGTAACATCAATGATATCGTCAAAAGTGCATCCCGCAGCTGCCAGGGTCGCATGCAAATTATCAAATGCCAGTCTGACTTGTTGCTGAAAATCGGGTTCTGGTGTTCCGTCCTCTCGACTTCCTACTTGCCCGGAAACAAACAGCAAATCGCCGGAACGAATAGCCGCAGAATAACGATGCTCAGCATATAGTGAATGTCGGCCAGCAGGGAAAACAGCGGTTCTTTCTACCATTTGGTTATCCTCAAGATTTACGACATGAACAGAAGATTTCTCTTTACCGGGAGCCGCTTTTAGCGGACGACGTGAGTAAACAAAACCCAGACATCATGGATAATGGCTGGGCTTAATTGAGCGTAGTCGGTTATGCGCCAAACGCGCCATCAATGGTATGCATCGCGCCGGTAACAAAACTGGCTTCTGGCCCTGCTAACCATGCGACCATACCAGCGACCTCTTCCGGTTGCCCATGTCTTTTGATAGCCATCAAACTATGCAACATATCGCGCATTGGCCCGTTGGCGGGATTAGCGTCGGTATCAATTGGCCCTGGCTGGACGACGTTAATGGTGATCCCACGCGGTCCAAAATCACGGGCCAGCCCGCGCGCCATGCCTTGCAGGGCAGATTTGCTGGCGGCATAAGCAGCCATGCCTGCAACAGGCATACGATCGCCATTCACGGAGCCGATGATTAAGATGCGCCCGCCTTCGGGCATCTGCCGGGCGGCTTCAACAGAGGCATGATAAGGAGCATGAATATTGATTTTGAAAAGGCGATCAATATCGTCGGCATTTAATTCCAGGGCCTCGCCAAAGACGCCAATACCTGCATTTACCACCAGGATATCCAATGCGCCGCTCTTACGAACGACATCAATGACAGCGTCTCTGTCAGCACTATCTGTGAATACTGCTGTCGCTCCAGTCTCTTGTGCCAGGCGTTTAGCGGCATCTTTCGACCCCGCATAGGTGAATCGTACATTGGCCCCATCGGTGACGAAACGACGTACGATAGCGGCACCGATACCACGACTGCCACCGAGGATGAGAACTGTCTTACCTGTAAAAGCGCCCATAAGGACTCCTTGATTTATTATGTAACATGCATTACAAAACTGTTTTAACTTTCTGTCAACAGGTTTTGTAATGGTCACTAAAAAACAATCTCGCGTTCCAGGTCGTCCCAGACGTTTCGCTCCTGAGCAGGCAATCTCTGCGGCAAAAGTGCTTTTTCACCAAAAAGGTTTCGATGCTGTCAGTGTTGCTGAAGTTACTGATTATCTTGGTATTAACCCCCCGAGCCTCTACGCGGCTTTTGGCAGTAAAGCTGGGTTATTTAGCCGTGTACTCAATGAATACGTCGGTACGGAAGCTATTCCGCTTGTCGATATTCTTCGTGATGATCGTCCGGTAGGGGAGTGCCTGGCTGAGGTATTAAAAGAAGCGGCGCGCAGATATAGCCAAAACGGCGGCTGCGCTGGCTGTATGGTTCTTGAAGGCATTCATAGTCATGATCCACAAGCGCGTGATATTGCCGTTCAATATTATCACGCCGCAGAAACGGCCATTTATGACTATATCGCCAGGCGGCATCCACAAAGCGCACAATGTGTGACTGATTTTATGAGTACCGTGATGTCAGGGCTTTCTGCGAAGGCACGAGAGGGGCACTCCCTCGAACAACTCTGTGCAACAGCTGCACTGGCGGGGGGAGCGATAAAAACTATTCTCAAGGAGTGATGCGGGCCTTGACCCGAAAGGCGGGAACGCGCCTGCCGATAAGTTGTGATAAGACAATAATTCACGCGTTAAGGCTAGCGGAATTGATCATCTTTTCGTATAACGATAGAAATGAAACGTTGTTTTAATTAAGGAGTGGAAAAGATGATCATCGGAAATATTCATAATCTTCAGCCGTGGCTACCCCAGGAGTTACGCCAGGCGATTGAGCATATCAAAGCACACGTTACGGCAGAAACGCCAAAGGGCAAGCACGATATCGAAGGCAATCGTCTGTTTTATCTTATCTCGGAAGATATGACCGAGCCGTACGAAGCCCGCCGTGCGGAGTACCATGCCCGCTATCTCGACATTCAGATTGTGTTAAAAGGTCAGGAAGGCATGACCTTCAGCACGCAACCTGCAGGCACGCCGGATACCGACTGGTTAGCTGATAAAGACATCGCATTTTTGCCGGAAGGCGTTGATGAGAAAACAGTTATCCTTAATGAAGGTGATTTTGTTGTGTTTTATCCGGGGGAAGTGCATAAACCGCTGTGCGCAGTGGGTGCACCAGCCCAGGTTCGCAAAGCAGTAGTGAAGATGCTGATGGCGTGATGACTTTTCGCCGTAAATAACTCCAGGTTTACGGCGAGTTTGTGAAAAGAGCGTTTTTTGATATTTTTTTGTGAGTAAAATTTGTAATGCTTAGACGTTCTTATTAACTCAAGGAGTCCGTCATGAGCAAAATATCAGGTTGGAATTTTTCTCAAAACATTACATCAGCCGACAATTGTAAACAAAAAAATGAAGACTTAGATACCTGGTATGTGGGAATGAATGATTTTGCCCGAATTGCCGGAGGGCAGAATAGCAGAAGCAATATTCTTTCTCCCAGAGCATTTTTGGAGTTTTTGGCTAAGATATTTACCCTGGGTTATGTGGATTTTAGCAAACGCTCCAACGAAGCGGGTAGAAATATGATGGCTCATATTAAGTCCTCATCTTATATCAAAAATAATGATGGTAGTGAGATAATGAAGTTTGTTATGAATAATCCTGAAGGGGAGCGAGCGGATTTATCTAAGGTGGAAATAGAAATTACACTTGCCTCAGCTTTTAATAATGGGATTCGTGAAGGACATACAGTCATTATATTTACACAACCTGATGGTTCGACTAATCGTTATGAAGGGAAGTCCTTTGAAAGAAAAGATGAGAGTTCATTACACCTGATTACTAACAAGATTCTGGCGTGTTACCAACGCGAAGCTAACAAGGAAATAGCTCGTCTATTAAATATTCCGCAGGAGTTAAATAATTCTCAGGACTTGAATAACTCGCAGGTGAGTTGTAAAGATTCAGTTGATTCTACGATTACGGATTTATTAGAAAAACCATTGAATAATGCATTATTAGCAATAAGGAAAGAACATCTGCTATTAATGCCTTATGTATGTAATGAATCGATTTCATACTTGCTTGGTGAAAAAGGGATACTGAAAGAAATAGATGACCTTAACGCAGTAAATAATTATCTTCTTAATAATAAGAAAGCTACTGACAATGAAATTAATGACATCAAAGTTAACCTGTCTCATATTCTTATTGATTCCTTAGATGATGCAAAAGTTAACCTTACACCGGTCATCGATTCGATTCTGGAGATTTTTTTAAAATTCCCATATATTAATGATGTAAGAATACTGGATTGGTGTTTTAATAAAAGAATGCAATATTTTGGTGATTCTGAAAAGATAAAGTATGCATGCTCCGTGATAAATCATATTGATTTTAGCCGCGATCAATCTAAAGATTTTAGCTGCGATCAATCTAAAATTAAAATAGCTGAGACCTTATTTTTCAATCTCGATAAAGAACACTATAAAAATAGCCGTAAATTACAGGAATTGATTTGGGATAAGTTGGTTGCATATGTCAATGATTTTAACTTAAGCAATCAAGAAAAATCACGCTTAATACTAAGGTTATTTGATGATGTTAAGTTGCTATTTAATGAAGTGCCTGTCAGCATTTTAGTAAATGATATTTTTTTTGAAGGATTTTTTCATGAAGCAACCTGATTTTGCTAAGTGGTATTTCTATCAATTACTTAAAGATTATGAGGGCGAACAGCTGTATCTTAATGAGTTAGGATATGTTTATGGTAATGAAGAAAAAACAAATGAAATTGTAAAAAACAATCCGGGTTATGTCGTTAAGATTTTTGAAGAAAAGATGGTTAATGAATTAAAAATTAGAAAAAGAATGATGAAAATCCTCCGGAAGATTTACGTATAGCAATAGAAAAATATGGATGGAATAATTGAACTATTACTGCATAAAATAATGTGATGCCGGGATGTTTTTGTATTTCCCGGCATCTTTATAGCGATATCAATTATTTACTGAGCGTCGCGACCATCACCGCTTTGATGGTATGCATGCGGTTTTCCGCCTGATCAAAAACAATGCTGGCGGCAGATTCGAAGACCTCATCAGTCACTTCCATTCCGCCATGTAGGCCAAACTCTTCCGCCATTTTCTTACCAAGCGTCGTCTGGTCGTCATGAAACGCGGGCAGGCAGTGGAGGAATTTGACCTCCGGGTTACCGGTCAACTGCATCATCTTGCTGTTCACCTGATAATCACGCAGTAATGCAATCCGTTCTGCCCATTTCTCTTTTGCTTCCCCCATCGACACCCATACATCGGTATAGATAAAGTCAGCACCTTCAACTCCTTTGGCTACATCTTCCGTCAGCGTAATATTCCCGCCATTTTGCTGTGCCAGGGCGCGGCATTCCGTAACCAGCGCAGCTTCCGGCCAGCATGCCTGTGGCGCGACCAGACGCAAATCCAGACCGGTAAGCGCCGCAGCTTCGAGCATCGAATTGCCCATGTTGTTACGTGCGTCACCTGCATAGACCAGCGTCATTTCGTTGAATGCTTTACCGGGTAAATGCTCCTGCATGGTGAGGAGATCCGCCAGCAACTGCGTGGGGTGAAACTCATTGGTCAGGCCGTTCCATACCGGCACGCCAGCGTATTCCGCCAGTGTTTCGACAATCTCCTGACCATAGCCGCGATACTGAATACCGTCATACATGCGACCCAGCACGCGGGCAGTGTCTTTAATCGACTCTTTATGACCAATCTGACTGCCGCTTGGGCCGAGATAAGTAACGCGAGCACCCTGGTCATATGCGGCAACTTCGAAAGAGCATCGGGTACGGGTCGAGTCTTTTTCGAAGATGAGCGCGATGTTTTTACCAGTGAGTTTGGCTTCTTCTTTGCCGCTTTTCTTATCGGCTTTCAGCTTCGCGGCTAACTGCAGCAGGCTGTTGAGTTCAGCTGGCGTGAAATCGAGTAATTTCAGGAAATGCTTATGATAAAACCCGGACATAGATCCCTCCTGTGGCTAACACCTCAATGAATTAAAATTCAATTTATATGGATGATTATTCATTTGCAAGTCTAAAGCATAAATCTTTGTCACAAAGGTGGAGGCAATGTCAGTGGTGTGTGACAATAAGAGTATCGGCAGGACATTAAGAGGAATGAGCCATGGCAAACCCGGAACAACTGGAAGAACAGCGTGAAGAAACACGTTTGATTATTGAAGAATTACTGGAAGATGGCAGCGATCCGGACGCGCTGTATACCATCGAACACCATCTTTCCGCAGACGATCTGGAAACCCTGGAAAAAGCAGCAGTTGAAGCGTTTAAACTCGGTTACGAAGTGACCGATCCAGAAGAGCTGGAAGTTGAAGATGGTGATATCGTGATTTGCTGCGACATCCTCAGCGAGTGCGCGTTGAATGCCGATCTGATCGATGCCCAGGTTGAACAACTGATGACGCTGGCGGAGAAATTTGACGTTGAGTACGACGGTTGGGGCACTTACTTTGAAGATCCCAACGGCGAAGACGGCGACGATGAAGATTTTGTCGATGAAGACGATGACGGGGTTCGCCACTAATTAATTGATTAAAATGCCCGATAGCACACACTAGCGGGCATTTTTTTAGAGTTCGCGTAGCATCCGCACTTCACAATCGACATGGCCCGTGCAGCCAAGCGCATAGTCGATATGCTCAAAGCCCAAATGCTCATAAAGCGCAATGGCTTCCTTTAAAAAAGCGGTCGTTTCCAGATAGCAGCGTTTGAAGCCCATCTCTCGTGCTTGCTCCATCGCCATTAAGGCCAGTTTTTTCGCCAGCCCTTTACCGCGAATAGTCGGAAGAAAATACATCTTTTGCAGTTCGCAAATGTCCGATTCACTACCTGCTAATGGCGCAATCCCACCGCCGCCGACCACTTCACCCTCGTACTCAACCACCCAATATGCATGACCAGGCTGACTATACACTTGATACAGCTCGTCAAGATTCGGATCGGCGACGGTGTAGCCTTTATCAGCGGTAAGACCGTATTCGGCGGATACCTGACGAATGACGCGGGCGATAGCAGGATTATCCTGCAACGTCAGGCGACACATTACAGGTGATTGCGGCGCAATGTTATTCATAGTTTAACCCAATAAAAATAAAGTAATTATACATTTGTTTAATACCACTCTCTTCTTACGTGCGCAAGCGTCTTATAAAGCAATAAAGTTTTTGCCAGCCTATTACTGATAAGAGTATTGTAACGTGGCAGAACATTTTACTGTCTGTATCTATAAATTATATCAATGGATTTTTTAATTCAGGGAATTTTTATGGCTCAAGTTATTAATGAAATGGATGTTCCGTCCCATTCGTTTGTTTTTCATGGTACAGGTGAGAGATATTTTCTTATTTGTGTGGTGAATGTGTTGTTAACGATTATAACGCTAGGTATCTATTTACCATGGGCATTAATGAAATGTAAGCGTTATCTCTATGCTAATATGGAAGTTAACGGACAACGATTTTCTTATGGGATTACCGGTGGGAATGTTTTTGTTAGTTGTCTTGTTTTTGTTTTTTTCTATTTCGCAATCTTAATGACAGTGTCAGCAGATATGCCGCTTGTTGGCTGTGTTTTGACTTTGTCACTGTTGGTTTTGCTTATATTTATGGCAGCAAAAGGACTGCGTTATCAGGCCTTGATGACTAGTCTCAACGGCGTAAGATTTAGTTTTAATTGCTCTTTGAAAGGGTTCTGGTGGGTAACCTTTTTCTTGCCGATTTTAATGGCCATTGGGATGGGGACTGTTTTCTTTATCTCGACAAAGATGCTACATGCCAATAGTTCAAGTAGTGTTATTATATCTGTGGTTCTGATGGCAATAGTTGGTATTGTTTCCATTGGTATTTTTAATGGTACTTTATATAGTCTGGTAATGAGTTTTCTCTGGAGCAATACCAGTTTCGGTATACATCGTTTCAAGGTAAAATTAGATACTACGTATTGTATAAAATATGCCATTCTCGCATTTTTAGCTTTATTACCTTTTCTCGCTGTTGCTGGTTATATTATCTTCGATCAAATATTAAATGCGTATGATAGTTCTGTGTATGCAAATGATGATATTGAGAATTTACAGCAATTTATGGAAATGCAACGTAAAATGATAATCGCGCAGTTAATCTATTATTTTGGGATTGCTGTTAGCACCAGTTATTTAACGGTGTCGTTGCGAAATCATTTTATGAGCAACCTGTCACTGAATGATGGGCGTATTCGTTTTCGCTCAACTTTAACATACCACGGTATGCTTTATCGCATGTGTGCGTTGGTGGTGATATCCGGGATTACGGGCGGTCTGGCTTATCCACTGCTGAAAATATGGATGATTGACTGGCAGGCAAAAAATACGTATTTGCTGGGCGATTTGGATGACCTTCCTTTAATCAATAAAGAAGAACAACCAGATAAAGGCTTCTTAGCCAGTATTTCACGGGGAATTATGCCTTCTTTACCATTTCTGTAAGAGATAAAAAAGGCCGGAGCATGCTCCGGCCTTCGTTTTCATCACTGTGTTTTGATTACAGCGCGGCGATAACAGCCTGCTGTTCAATCAGTTTCGCTTTCGCTTCCGCATAGCCTTCCAGCTTCTCACGCTCTTTCGCGATGACCGCTTCCGGTGCGCGGGCGACAAAGCCTTCGTTCGCCAGTTTGTTCTCGATACGGCTGATTTCACCTTCAATCTTCGCCACTTCTTTCGCCAGACGCGCCAGCTCATCTTCTTTGTTGATGAGGCCAGCCATCGGGATCAGCAGCTCTGCACCGTCGATGATCTTCGTAACGGAAACCGGACCTTTGTCATCGGCAGGCAGCACGGTGATACTTTCCAGACGCGCCAGGGTTTGCAGGAAGCCACGGTTTTCATTTACGCGACGTTCTGCATCCGCGCTGCAACCACGCAGCAGCAGCTCCAGCGGTTTGCCCGGCGCGATGTTCATTTCTGCACGGATGTTACGTACCGCAACGATCGCCTGTTTCAGCCATTCGGTGTCGGCCAGTGCGGCTTCATCAACCTGAGATGCATCGTACTGCGGGAACGGCTGCAGCATGATGGTGTCGGCAGTGATACCGCAAAGTACTTTCACACGCTGCCAGATGGTTTCGGTGATGAACGGAATGATCGGATGCGCGAGGCGCAGCAGACCTTCCAGTACAGTCACCAGCGTATGGCGAGTACCGCGCAGTTCTGCTTCGGTGCCACCGTTCATTACCGGCTTGGTCAGCTCGAGATACCAGTCACAGAACTGGTTCCAGGTGAACTCATACAGAATGCCTGCGGCGATATCGAAGCGGAAGCTGTCCAGCGCTTCGCGGTACGCTTTGATGGTCTGGTTGAACTCCGCCAGAATCCAGCGGTCCGCCAGCGACAGCGTCATTTCGCCGCCGTTGAAGCCGCAATCCTGACCTTCTGTGTTCATCAGCACAAAGCGGCTGGCGTTCCACAGCTTGTTACAGAAGTTACGGTAACCTTCCAGACGCTTCATATCCCAGTTGATGTCACGACCGGTAGACGCCAGCGCCGCCAGGGTGAAGCGCAGCGCGTCAGTACCGTGCGGCTCAATACCGTTCGGGAACTGCTTCTCGGTGCGCTTACGGATTTTGTCCGCCAGCTGCGGCTGCATCATATTGCCGGTACGTTTTTCCAGCAGTTCTGGCAGCGAAATACCGTCAACCATATCCAGTGGGTCGATAACGTTACCCTTGGATTTGGACATCTTCTGGCCTTCGTCATCACGAATCAGGCCGGTCATGTAAACGGTGTGGAACGGCACCTGCGGTTTGCCATTTTCATCTTTGATGAAGTGCATGGTCATCATGATCATGCGGGCAATCCAGAAGAAAATGATGTCGAAACCAGATACCATCACGCTGGTTGGGTGGAACTGACGCAGGGCGTCGGTATTTTCCGGCCAGCCAAGGGTAGAGAAGGTCCACAGCGCAGAAGAGAACCAGGTATCGAGAACGTCTTCGTCCTGACGCAGGACAACATCAGCACCGAGGTTATTTTCTTTACGCACTTCGTCTTCGTTGCGGCCAACATAAACGTTACCCGCTTCGTCATACCATGCCGGGATACGGTGACCCCACCACAACTGACGAGAGATACACCAGTCCTGAATATCGCGCATCCAGGAGAAGTACATGTTTTCGTACTGCTTCGGTACGAACTGAATGTCGCCGTTCTCAACCGCTTCAACCGCCGGTTTCGCCAGGACATCGGCACGCACGTACCACTGGTCGGTCAGCATTGGTTCGATAACTACGCCGCCACGGTCGCCGTAAGGAACGGTCAGGTCGTGCGGTTTAATTTCTTCCAGCAGGCCAAGCGCGTCAACTGCGGCAACGACTGCTTTACGTGCAGCAAAACGCTCCAGTTTCTGGAACTCTGCAGGGATTTCGCTGGAATAAACGTCAGATTCGTTACCTTTGGTATCGAACACCTGGGCGCTTTCACGGATATCGCCGTCAAAGGTCAGGATGTTGATCATCGGCAGGGCGTGACGTTTACCCACTTCATAGTCGTTAAAGTCGTGCGCCGGAGTGATTTTCACGCAGCCGGTGCCTTTTTCCATGTCGGCGTGTTCGTCGCCAACGATCGGAATACGACGGTTAACCAGCGGCAGAATGACATATTTGCCAATCAGATCTTTGTAACGCGGATCTTCCGGGTTAACGGCTACGCCAGTATCGCCCAGCAGGGTTTCTGGACGGGTAGTCGCGACCACCAGATAATCTTTACCGTCTGCGGTTTTCGCACCGTCAGCCAGCGGATAGCGGATGTGCCACATCGAACCTTTCGATTCGCGGTTTTCGACTTCCAGGTCAGAGATAGCGGTGCGCAGTTTCGGATCCCAGTTTACCAGGCGTTTGCCACGGTAAATCAGGTCTTCTTTATACAGACGAACGAAAACTTCTTTCACCGCATTGGACAGGCCTTCGTCCATGGTGAAGCGTTCACGCTCCCAGTCGACGGAGTTGCCGAGACGGCGCATCTGACGGGTAATCGTGCCGCCGGATTCCGCTTTCCATTCCCAAATTTTGTCGATGAAAGCTTCGCGGCCGTAGTCGTGACGGGTTTTACCTTCTTCTGCGGCAATCTTGCGCTCAACGACCATCTGGGTAGCGATCCCGGCGTGGTCAGTACCGACCTGCCACAGGGTGTTTTTGCCCTGCATGCGCTGATAGCGGATCATGGTATCCATGATGGTTTGCTGGAAGGCGTGACCCATATGCAAACTGCCGGTGACGTTCGGCGGCGGGATCATGATGCAGAAACTTTCCTGGCTTTCATCGCCATTAGGCTTAAAGTAGCCCTGCTTTTCCCAGTGCTCGTAAAGCGGCTGTTCGATATCTTGTGGGTTGTATGTCTTTTCCATTATTTCCAGGTTGCCGTATTCAGGTTGAAACCAGCCACGCGGTAGGCTTTATAGCGTTCGCGCGCCAGTTGTTTCAGAGAATCTTCATAAGGAACGAAGTCTACCACTTCTGTGAAAGCGGTGGCAAAATCTGCAAAGCTTGTTCGCAGACTAATCAATATATCGCGCGGGCTGCTGCTGCGTTTTTGCGGCCAGGCGATCTCCACCGGCGCACCGCCGCGCGGTCCTTCTCCCGCTAAATTATGCGGAACAAAGCTTTCTGCCGGACGCGCCCACAGGGCTTCATCCAGCCGGTAAGCCTGCTTTTCATCTTCACAGGCGATGAGCACGCGCTTACCGCTGCGCCAACGTTCTGCGGCAATTTCACACACCAGTTGCTCAACGGCGCTTAAGCCATCGACGGTGGTGTCATTGTCCAGAAGGTAGAACGTCGCGTTTTTCATAAATGGGGCTTCTTGTGGTGGATTTAAATACGCATCAGGTATACACCGCAGCGCCTGATGCGACGCTGTTGTGTCTTATCAGGCCTACGAGTTCAGTGCTGTGTGTAGGTCGGATAAGGCGCTCACGCCGCATCCGACAATAACAGCATTGCCTGATGCGACGCTGCCGCGTCTTATCAGGCTTACGAGTTCGGTGCTGTGTAGGTCGGATAAGGCGTTCATGCCGCATCCGACAATAACAGCATTGCCTGATGCGACGCTGTTGTGTCTTATCAGGCCTACGAGTTCAGTGCTGTGTAGGTCGGATAAGGCGTTCACGCCGCATCCGGCAATAACAGCCTTGCCTGACGCAATTACTCTTCGCCGTTAAACCCAGCGCGGTTTAACAGGAACTGTGCCAGCAACGCTACCGGACGACCGGTGGCGCCTTTTGCTTTACCAGAACGCCAGGCGGTACCGGCGATATCCAGGTGCGCCCAGTTGTACTTACGGGTAAAGCGTGACAGGAAGCAACCTGCGGTAATCGCCCCACCAGGACGACCGCCAATGTTCGCCATATCGGCAAAATTGGACTCCAGTTGTTCCTGATACTCGTCACCCAGCGGTAAGCGCCATGCGCGGTCACCGGATTGTTCAGACGCGGCAATCAGTTCATGGGCCAGCGGATTATGGTTCGCCATCAGACCAGTAATATGATGACCCAGCGCGATCACGCAGGCACCGGTCAGCGTCGCCACGTCAATCACCGCTTCCGGCTCAAAACGCTCAACGTAAGTTAACACGTCGCACAGTACCAGGCGGCCTTCAGCGTCGGTGTTCAGCACTTCAACGGTTTGACCGGACATGGTGGTTAACACATCGCCCGGACGATAGGCTCGTCCGCCAGACATGTTTTCGCAGCCTGCCAACACGCCGATAACGTTAATCGGCAGTTGTAGCTCCGCGACCATCCGCATCACGCCGTAAACCGCTGCCGCACCGCACATATCGTACTTCATCTCATCCATGCCTTCTGAAGGCTTGATCGAGATACCGCCGGAGTCGAAGGTTAAACCTTTACCCACCAGCACGATTGGGCGTGCATCTTCCGACGCGTTGCCTTTGTACTCAATCACCGACATCAGCGATTCGTTTTGCGAACCCTGACCGACCGCCAGATAGGAATGCATCCCCAGCTCTTTCATCTGCTGTTCGCCGATAACGCGGGTGATGACATTCTTGCTGTAGCTGTCAGCCAGCTGGCGCGCTTGTGAAGCGAGGTAAGCGGCGTTACAGATATTCGGCGGCATATTGCCGAGATCTTTTGCTGCTTTAATCCCGGCGGCAATCGCCAGACCGTGCTGGATCGCGCGCTCACCGCTGGTCAGTTCACGGCGGGTCGGCACGTTGAACACCATCTTACGCAGCGGACGACGCGGTTCGCTCTTGTTCGTTTTCAGCTGATCGAAACTGTAGAGCGTCTCTTTTGCCGTCTCGACAGCCTGACGCACTTTCCAGTAGTTGTTACGGCCTTTAACGTGCAGTTCAGTCAGAAAGCAGACCGCTTCCATTGAGCCAGTATCATTCAGCGTATTAATGGTTTTCTGAATGACTTGTTTGTACTGACGCTCATCCAGCTCACGTTCTTTGCCGCAACCAATAAGGAGAATTCGCTCGGAAAGTACATTCGGAACATGGTGCAGCAACAATGTCTGCCCCGGTTTTCCTTCCAGTTCGCCCCGACGTAGCAGGGCGCTGATGTACCCATCGCTGATTTTATCGAGCTGTTCTGCAATCGGAGAAAGGCGACGTGGTTCGAAGACGCCCACGACGATGCAGGCACTCCGCTGTTTCTCCGGGCTACCGCTTTTTACACTAAACTCCATGCACTACGCTCCTGAATCTTAAAGACAACGGCGGTGGCTACAGATAGAATTGCAAGCTTTCGTAACTCATGTCCGCTGTTGCGATGACTTCGTGTTAATCTTAACGTTATTACGGCATTGGCACGTCAGAACAAAATCTGAGAGGTGAATCCGTTGAGTATAATTATCTTAGCGACGATTTCGACGACTCAAGAGAATAAATGACGTTTAAGCCATGAAACAAGCTAAAATCCTGCAAAAGACGAGTTTTTACGGGCGTATTTAAAGTGATAATCATAAGATATCTGGTGCGGGAGACGCTCAAAAGCCAGCTGGCGATACTCTTCATCTTGCTTTTGATCTTCTTCTGTCAAAAGTTAGTGAGGATCCTCGGCGCAGCGGTTGACGGCGATATTCCGGCGAATCTGGTGCTCTCCCTTCTCGGGTTGGGCGTGCCGGAAATGGCGCAGCTTATCCTGCCATTAAGCCTGTTCCTCGGGCTGCTGATGACGCTGGGCAAACTGTATACCGAAAGTGAAATTACGGTAATGCATGCCTGCGGCCTGAGCAAAGCGGTTCTGGTGAAAGCGGCAATGATCCTTGCGGTATTCACGGCAATCGTCGCGGCGGTTAACGTGATGTGGGCGGGACCGTGGTCATCGCGTCATCAGGATGAAGTGTTAGCAGAAGCGAAAGCGAACCCTGGCATGGCGGCGCTGGCGCAAGGGCAATTCCAGCAAGCGACTAATGGCAGTTCGGTGCTGTTCATCGAAAGCGTTGACGGCAGCGATTTCAAAGATGTGTTCCTCGCGCAAATTCGACCAAAAGGTAATGCACGTCCTTCTGTGGTGGTGGCCGATTCCGGACATTTAACCCAGCTGCGCGACGGCTCCCAGGTCGTCACTCTCAATCAGGGAACGCGCTTCGAAGGCACTGCACTGTTACGTGATTTCCGCATTACGGATTTCCAGGATTATCAGGCGATCATTGGTCACCAGGCGGTGGCGCTCGACCCGAACGATACCGACCAGATGGACATGCGCACATTGTGGAACACTGACACCGATCGTGCCCGCGCAGAACTGAACTGGCGTATCACGTTGGTGTTCACCGTGTTTATGATGGCACTTATGGTTGTACCGTTGAGCGTGGTTAACCCGCGTCAGGGACGCGTACTGTCGATGCTGCCAGCCATGCTGCTGTATCTACTTTTCTTCCTGATCCAGACCTCCCTGAAATCGAACGGCGGTAAAGGTAAGCTGGACCCGACGCTGTGGATGTGGACCGTTAACCTGATTTATCTGGCTTTGGCGATTGTTCTCAACCTTTGGGACGCCGTGCCGATCCGCCGCCTGCGCGCCAGTTTTTCGCGTAAAGGAGCGGTGTGATGCAACCTTTTGGCGTACTTGACCGCTATATCGGTAAAACTATTTTCACCACTATCATGATGACACTGTTCATGCTGGTGTCGCTGTCGGGCATTATCAAGTTTGTCGATCAGCTGAAAAAAGCTGGGCAGGGGAGTTACGACGCGTTAGGCGCAGGAATGTATACCTTGCTGAGCGTGCCGAAAGATGTGCAAATCTTCTTCCCGATGGCGGCTCTGCTTGGGGCGTTGCTTGGTCTTGGGATGCTGGCGCAGCGCAGCGAACTGGTAGTCATGCAGGCTTCTGGTTTTACTCGTATGCAGGTGGCGCTGTCGGTGATGAAAACCGCCATTCCGCTGGTCTTGCTGACGATGGCGATTGGTGAATGGGTCGCGCCGCAGGGCGAGCAGATGGCGCGTAACTACCGTGCGCAGGCGATGTACGGCGGCTCGTTGCTCTCTACCCAGCAAGGTTTATGGGCGAAAGATGGCAACAACTTCGTCTACATTGAGCGGGTTAAAGGTGACGAAGAGTTAGGTGGCATCAGTATCTATGCCTTTAACGAGAATCGTCGTCTGCAATCCGTACGCTATGCCGCTACCGCGAAGTTTGACCCTGAACATAAAGTCTGGCGTCTGTCGCAGGTTGATGAATCTGATTTGACCAATCCGAAACAGATCACCGGTTCGCAGACGGTGAGCGGCACCTGGAAAACCAACCTCACGCCAGACAAACTGGGCGTGGTGGCGCTGGACCCGGATGCACTCTCTATCAGCGGTTTGCACAACTATGTGAAGTATCTGAAGTCGAGCGGTCAGGATGCCGGACGTTATCAGCTCAACATGTGGAGCAAAATCTTCCAGCCGCTATCCGTGGCGGTGATGATGCTGATGGCGCTGTCGTTCATCTTTGGCCCACTGCGTAGCGTACCGATGGGCGTGCGTGTGGTCACTGGTATTAGCTTCGGTTTTGTCTTCTACGTACTGGACCAGATCTTCGGCCCGCTGACGTTGGTTTACGGCATCCCGCCGATCATCGGCGCACTTTTGCCAAGTGCCAGCTTCTTCTTAATCAGCCTGTGGCTGTTAATGAGAAAATCGTAACCTGATGAACGAATAAAGGGAGCGAAAGCTCCCTTTATTATTGTTAGCAAAGTGTGCTTCGTTCATGCCTGAAAAATCATGAAAATTCAATATATTGCAGTGGTGTGGGCATGATAAGGCGCGCCAGCGTCGCATCAGGCAAAGACAAATCGCACCTGGCTTACCTTCTTCTCCCCCCCAGCAAACTCCCCAACATCCCGCGCACAATCTGATTCGTCACCTGGCGGGCGGCGCTTTTTGCCATTGTCTGCACCACACCATCTTTCTTCCCGCCGCGTGGTCCAGTAGTGCCAAACAAAATATCCTTCAATCCACCGAGAATACCGTCATCCACCGCCACCTCTTTCCCTTTCGCGGGAGGATTATTTTGCTGCTCGGTACTGGCCTGAAAGCCTTTTTGCAACATCTCATAGGCGGATTCACGGTCCACGTCATCCTCGTACTTGCCATACACCGGGGAGTGATTAATCAAGCCGTTACGCTCATCTTCCGTCACCGGCCCCATTCGCGAACAAGGCGCGATAACCATCGCCCGTTCCACCACTGAAGGACTTCCTTTCGCATCGAGAAACGAGATTAACGCCTCACCGGTCCCCAGTTCCTGGATTGCCTTTTCGGTATCAAACGCCGGATTGGCCCGCATGGTTTGCGCCGCAGCTTTTACTGCTTTCTGATCTTTGGGCGTAAAAGCCCGCAAAGCGTGTTGAACGCGATTACCTAGCTGCCCGAGCACATTATCCGGAATATCTGACGGGTTTTGCGAAACGAACCAGACGCCCACGCCTTTTGAGCGAATAAGCCTTATCACCTGCTCAATCTTATCCAGCAGTACCTGTGGCGCATCGTTAAACAGCAGATGTGCTTCGTCGAAGAAAAACACCAGTTTTGGTTTCTCCAGATCGCCCGCTTCAGGCAATTGTTCATACAACTCTGAAAGCATCCACAGCAGGCTGGCGGCGTACAGTTTCGGCATCTGATAAAGCTTCTCGGCGCTGAGGATATTGATAACGCCTTTACCGTTGGCATCGGTACGCATCCAGTCTTTGATATCCAGCATCGGCTCACCAAAGAAGTGTGCTGCGCCTTGCTGTTCCAGCGATAACAGCCCGCGCTGGATGGCACCAACCGATGCGCTACTGATATTACCGTACTGATTCTGGAAGGATTTGGCGTTATCGCCGATGTACTGGGTAATTGCCCGCAGATCTTTAAAGTCGAGCAGTAACAGCCCCTGATCGTCAGCAATGCGGAAAATGATATTCAGCACGCCAGATTGCACATCGTTGAGATTCAACAGCCGCGCCAGCAACAGCGGCCCCAGATCCGAAACCGTCGCCCGCACCGGATGGCCCTTCTCGCCAAAGATATCCCACACCACCACCGGATTAGCATGCGGTTGCCAGTCATTTACGCCGATATTTTTAAGCCTTGCGAGCAGTTTTTCCGACGCCGTTCCTGCCTGCGCGATGCCGGTCAGATCGCCTTTCACATCGGCCATAAACACCGGAACACCGATTTCCGATAGAGACTCCGCCAGTTTTTGCAGCGTGATAGTTTTACCCGTCCCCGTTGCGCCAGTAATCAGCCCGTGACGGTTAGCCATTCCCGGCAGTAAAAATAGTTCTGTGTCCGGCGTGCGGGCAATTAACAGGGGTTCGCTCATGAGATATCCTCCAGTTTCCTGCCTGGAGTATAGGCAACGTCCGGCAAAGAGAATACGTGTAATGAAGAGAAAATAACCTAAAGCGTGTTGCCGTGATAAATCTGATACCCGAGGTCAACAGTGTTGTGGTTGTGATCGTTATTTTTAATTTTGCTCAGCAACATTTGGGCGGCCATCCGACCAATATCAAAACGGGGAGTAATTACGCTGGCGAGGCTTGGGATCATTTGCCTGCCAATCTCCAGCCCATGAAAACCCGCAATGGAAATTTGTTCTGGCACGGCGAGGTTTCGCTCGCGGCACAGCAGAAGCGCACCCATCGCAATATCGTCATTGGTGCAAAATACACCGTCTAAATCCGGGTTTGCGCTAAGGGCATCACGCATTAACTGCATTCCTAAATGAATGGATGAGATGGCGCGTGGATTCATGCGTAATGGGGAAAGATTATGCAGCATCATCGCATCGCAATACCCCTGATAACGCTGTTCATCGCGGGTGTCATCTTTGGAACCGAGATACAGAATTTTGTGCCTGACTCGCTTCTCCAGCATGGTACACACCATGTCAAAAGCGGCCTGCCGATTATCAAAACCGACCTCCATATCCAGCCGTTCTCCCTGTACATCCATCAATTCCACGACCGGAATGGTGGCTGAACGCAGAAATTTCACCGTCCTGATGGTGTGATATTTTTCCGAAAGTATAATCCCGTCAATGTTATAAGAGAGCAGGTTAATCACCGACTCTTCTTCGGAATCGCGATCGTAATTGTAATTAGCAATAAGGGTCTGATAATTATGCTCAGAGGTGACGGATTCTATTCCCGCGAGAATGTCAGCGAAGAGTTGATTTTGAAATGACGGAATCAAGATACCGAGGGTATAACTTTGTGCATTCAACAACATGCCGGGAGCGCGATTAGGGATATAATTGATCTCTTCCATAATTTTGGCGATGCGCTCGCCTGTTTCCTTTGCCACCTTTTTCGGCGAGCGGATATAACGACTCACGGTCATTTTTGTTACGCCAGCCAGCGTAGCGATATCCTGTAAAGAAATTCTGTGATTGCGCATAACTTCTCCCAACGTCGGGGGAATCTTCAATCTTCCCCCGAAACTACATCACAATATTTTATTCTTTCAGTGCAATACGGCGTTAATGGCTAACACGCCCAGCAAACCCATAATAGAAATAAGGGTTTCCATCACCGTCCAGGTACGCAACGTTTCACCAACCGTCAGATTAAAATACCCTTTAAATAGCCAGAAGCCAGGGTCGTTTACGTGTGACGCGATCACGCTGCCCGCACCGGTTGCCAGTACCATTAAAGCGGGATCGGCATGGGTAACGTTGATAATCGGCAACACCACACCCGCGGTGGTAATGGCCGCGACGGTGGCAGAGCCCAGAGCGATACGCAACAGCGCCGCAACAGTCCAGCACATCAATAACGGCGAAAGCGTAGTTCCGGTCATTAAGTGTGAAATATAGTGCCCGACACCGCTATCTACTAATACCTGCTTAAACGCGCCGCCGCCAGCGATAATAAACACAATCATCGCGATAGCGCCTATAGAATCCCCAATGATATCCATGATTTGCTCGATGGTGCGTCCATTACGTCGGCCCAGTGTGAAAATCGCAATAACAATGGCAATAAACAGCGCAACGGCAGGGTTACCGACAAATTCAAAGAAGAGGCGCACGGTGTTAGTTTTCGGTAACGTAATTTCACAAACGGCGGCGATAGCCATCAGGATGACCGGGATCACGGCAGCGAAAATACTGTTCCAGAAGGAGGGCATCTCCTCTTCGCTAAACAGATGAGGATTAAATAAGCCTTCCGGTGGTGCTTTCTCAAAGCGAGTTAGCAGTTTAGAAAACAGCGGTCCTGCGACAATAACTGTCGGAATGGTAATGATAAATCCATACAGTAAAGTCGTTCCGAGATTAGCCTCAAAGATAGTCGCGATGGCAGTAGGCCCTGGATGTGGCGGCAGAAAACAGTGGGTTACAGAGAGCGCTGCTACCATTGGTACGCCAACATACAACAGGGGTAATCCTGATGATGCTACGATGGTAAATACCAACGGCAACAGCAGGACAAAACCCACTTCAAAAAACATGGCGAGGCCCACAACCAGACCAGTGATCACTAGCGCCCATTGCACGCGTTTTTTACCAAAAGTAGCAATCAGCGTAGTGGCGATACGTTGTGCCGCACCCGTATCAGAAATCAGCTTGCCTAACATGGCCCCGAAACCGAGGATCATTGCCAGCCCACCGAGCGTGCTGCCGATACCATTTTGTATAGAGTGCAGGACGGCCTGTGCATCCATCCCTTCGGCAAATCCGACGACGGCAGCTACCAGAACGAGGGCAATAAAGCCGTTAACTTTAAAGCCGATCATCAGGATAAGAAGCAGCGCGACGCCTGCCGCAATAATGATTAATGGCATAGTCTTTATCTCTTATTAGTGCCAGAAAAGCAGCGCTTTCGCGCTGCACGTAGGGTAGTAGGTGTTAAACAGCCACTAACATGCCGCCATCAACAAACAACAGGTGGCCGTTTACGAAATCAGAGGCTTTTGAAGAAAGGAACACCGCAGCACCAATCAGTTCCTGCGGATCTCCCCAGCGTGCGGCGGGGGTCCGTTTGCACAACCAGGCGGTGAAGGCTTCGTCCTCAACCAGTGCTTTAGTCATTTCTGTTTTGAAATAGCCCGGCGCAATACCGTTGACCTGAATATTGTGGCGCGCCAGCTCGACGCACATGCCGCGGGTGAGCATTTTTACCGCCCCTTTCGATGCGGCATAAGGGGTGATGGTGTCACGTCCCAGTTCGCTTTGCATCGAGCAAATATTAATAACTTTACCTGCCTTGCGTTCAACCATGTGACGAGTTACTGCTTGCGATACCAGGAACACGGCGGTCTGGTTTACTGCGATCACATCATTCCACTCTTGTTCAGGGAACTCAGTAAAAGGATGACGGCGCTGGATACCGGCGTTATTCACCAGCACATCAATGGGGCCGATGTCCTTTTCGATATGTTCAACGGCGGCATCAATTTCATGTTTATGAGTAACATTAAAAGGTGCGGCAACGGCCTGAATACCCTCCTGGTGGAGTTTTTCTACAGCAAGTTCTGCGCGTTCGGCAGTAATATCATTAATAATTATTTGTGCGCCATATTTACCCAGGCCGGTTGCCAGTAAAAAGCCAATGCCCTGTGCTGAACCGGTAATCAAGATATTTTTTCCTGCCAGTGAAAATAGATCGTTCATTGTATTATTCCTTTATTTATCTCTTAGAAAACAAGCTGGACTTTTGCTGCCTGGGTTTTATCACCGGCGAAACGTAGCGCCTCTTCCAGGTCAGTGAAGGGATATTCAGCACTCAGTAAAGGCAGTGGATTGATAACGCCATTCGCCAGCCATGACACTGCGGTATTAAATTCGCTGGTAAAACGGAAAGAGCCTTTGAGTGAAATCTCCTTACCAATCAATGTCATCATTGGGAATTCTGCCATCGCGCCTCCCATACCTACCTGCACCATTACGCCGCGTGCACGAGTGACCTCCAGACAGGTATTCACTGATGAAGGATGACCGGACACTTCAAAGCTGACATCGAAATAGCCTTTTTCCGCTTTCCAGTGATCCATGTCGTCGTTTTGTGGGTTTACGAGCACATCCGCCCCCATCTCTTTACCCAGCGAAAGGGAACGGGGACTCACATCGGCACAGACAATTTCCGCGGCCCCCAGTGTTTTCACAGCACTGACAATCAGGCAGCCAATGGGCCCAACACCAGAAATAAATACTCGCTTGCCCTGTAACTCGCCGGCCTGATGTGCGGCATGAATCGCGACGGCTAAAGGTTCGGCAAAAGCCATAACCTTTTCGTCAGCTTTGGCCGGATAAGGGACACATTGCGACGTTTCGACCATTTTATAACGGGTAAAACCACCATCAACATGAGGGAAATACATGGCACTGCCAAAAAAACGCATATCTGTACACTGATTCTCGTTATGTTCAATGCAGTATTTGCAGTGACCGCACGGTTTAGACGGATTAATGGCTACCGTTTGCCCTTCATGTAATTCTGATGAGTCGCTATGAATAACTTTACCGATAACTTCATGACCTAACACCATCGGTGCCTTTATCATGAAATTACCTACTTTTCCTTCCTGATAATAATGTAAATCGGAACCGCAAATTCCACCTCGGGTTATTTGTACTAATGTTCCATTATTATTCCAATCTATCGTCTGCTCGGTAACGGCAACAGTTTTCTTGCCCGCAACAACGCAGGACTGTGTTTTCACTTGCATAAATTCCTCACTGGTCAGGTAGACACCTCGGAAGCATTTAAGCGGTTTTAATTGTTATTATTTGTGATGAAGATCACGTCAGAAAATTGTTACATTACTATGTTACGCATAACGTGATGTGCCTTGTAATTCTTATCAGCAGAAATAAAAAAACGTGAAATTATTATGCCACCAGGCGTAGTATCGCAGCAGGTAAGATGATTCAGGAGATTTTAAATGGCGGGTGAAAGCTTTATTTTGATGGGCGTTTCAGGGAGTGGTAAAACATTAATTGGTAGCAAGGTTGCCGCGTTATTATCTGCTAAATTTATTGATGGTGACGATCTTCATCCAGCCAAAAATATAGATAAAATGTCGCAGGGTATTCCATTATCTGATGAAGATCGACTTCCCTGGCTGGAACGCTTAAATGATGCTTCATACAGTCTTTATAAAAAGAATGAAACAGGATTTATTGTCTGTTCATCATTAAAAAAACAGTATCGTGATATTTTACGCAAGGGTAGCCCCCATGTTCATTTCCTCTGGTTAGATGGCGACTATGAAACTATTCTCGCGCGAATGCAGCGTCGGGCTGGGCATTTTATGCCGGTAGCGTTACTAAAAAGTCAGTTTGAGGCACTGGAGCGTCCACAAGAAGATGAACAGGATATTGTGCGCATTGATATCAACCATGATATTGCCAATGTCACTGAACAATGTCGGCAGGCTGTGCTGGCGATACGACAAAACAGAATATGTGCGAAAGAGGGCAGCGCCTCAGATCAGCGCTGCGAATGATTTTCAAAAATCGGCTTTCAACACCACGCGGTAACGCGCCTTACCGTCGCGCACATGCTGGATGGCGTCGTTAATTTTCGACATCGGGAACAATTCGGTAGTCGGCGCAACCTTGCTGCGGGCGGCAAAACGCATCAGCTTACGCAACTCATAAGGCGTGCCAGTAGCAGAGCCAGAGACACTGCGATCGCCCGCAATTAACGTAAAGGCCGGAACAGACAGCGGCGTGAGAACCGCACCGACCGTATGGAAATTACCGCCATACGTCAGCGCCTCAAAATAAGGCTGCCAGTCGAGGCTGACGTTCACAGTATTGATAATGAGATCAAACTGCCCCGCCAGAGTTTTCAGTGCCTGCGGATCGCGGCTATTCACCACTTTATCGGCACCCATCGCCAGTACTTCCTGCTCTTTCGCCGGATTTGAACTAAAGGCTGTCACCTCGCATCCCATTGCGTGCAGAAGTTTTATAGCGATATGCCCCAGCCCGCCAATACCAATTACCCCAACGCGGCTGGTAGCAGTGATATGGTGCATCAATAGTGGTTTAAAGACCGTGATACCGCCGCACAACAGCGGCCCGGCGGACTCGATATCAATATTTTCTGGCAGTGGAATCACCCATTGCCAGTCCGCACGCAACTTCTCGGCAAAGCCACCGCGATTCATAATCGTCGGCACCGCACCTTGCTCGCAGTTGATCTGATTACCGCTAATACAGGCGTCGCAGTGACCACAGCTACGCGCCGTCCAGCCAATCCCGACACGCTGACCGACCTGCAAACCTTTATCCTGCGCGGCGCTCCCGAGTGCCACCACGCGCCCAATCACCTCATGCCCGGCAACCAGCGGATACTGTGAAAATCCCCATTCGTTATCGATCATCGACAGATCGGAATGGCAGATCCCGCAGTAATCCACCTGCACTTCAATATCTTGTGGCTTCAGCTCACCGGGATCGTACTCATAAACTTCCAGTTCGCCGCCCGCTTCTTTTGCGGCATAGCTTTTTATCATCGACATTTTTTGGTCCTTCTCTGGTGTTGTCTGGGAAGTGTAGAGCATGGCAGGGCGGGGTGCCTGGAGTGTGACAAAGGTTACACATCGCGGTATGCAATGCTGAAAATTTCAGCACTTAGCGAGGTGCGAGCAAGCTGGCGCTTGCATGGTGGTGCGTGACAGGTATAATTCACAACGTTTTCCGCATACCTCTTCAGTGCCGAAGTGGCGAAATCGGTAGACGCAGTTGATTCAAAATCAACCGTAGAAATACGTGCCGGTTCGAGTCCGGCCTTCGGCACCATTAGCAATTCCAAGACCATCCGAGAAAGTCCACCAAACCCTTTAAAATCAATACTTGAAGCGATTTTTACGTCCTGAGTCGTCCGAGGTTGTCCGTTGAAATCCGGATGTCATTGGGGGCATAATTGGGGGCATCTTAACTTCGATTAGAAATGTGCCCCCAAATGAAGCTCAACGCCAGACAGGTCGAGACCGCAAAGCCAAAAGACAAAACCTACAAAATGGCCGATGGCGGCGGTTTGTATCTCGAGGTTTCGGCTAAGGGTTCTAAATACTGGCGCATGAAATACAGACGCCCCTCTGATAAAAAAGAGGATCGCCTCGCTTTTGGTGTTTGGCCAACTGTGACGCTTGCTCAGGCAAGAGCAAAGCGCGACGAAGCTAAAAAGCTGTTAATGCAGGGCATTGACCCAAAAGCCGAACAGAAAGAAGCTCAGGCCGAGAATTCGGGGGCATATACTTTCGAAACCATTGCCCGTGAATGGCATGCCAGTAACAAGCGCTGGAGCGAAGACCATCGATCGCGCGTTCTTCGCTATCTTGAGCTTTATATATTCCCTCATATCGGTTCGTCCGACATTCGCCAGCTCAAAACCAGTCACCTGTTAGCTCCGATTAAAAAAGTTGATGCCAGTGGTAAGCATGACGTTGCTCAGCGCCTGCAACAGCGCGTCACGGCAATAATGCGTTACGCCGTGCAGAACGATTACATCGACTCAAATCCAGCCAGTGATATGGCCGGTGCGCTATCGACAACCAAAGCGCGACATTACCCCGCCTTACCCTCCAGCCGGTTCCCTGAGTTTCTTGCACGTCTTGCTGCATATCGTGGCCGCGTAATGACACGGATCGCGGTCGAGCTTTCTTTACTAACTTTTGTGCGTTCCAGTGAATTACGTTTCGCGCGTTGGGATGAGTTCGACTTCGATAAATCGCTTTGGCGTGTACCTGCAAAACGAGAAGAGATTAAAGGCGTGCGTTATTCGTACCGTGGCATGAAGATGAAAGAGGAGCATATCGTTCCTCTCAGTCGGCAGGCGATGATTTTGTTAGAGCAACTTAAGCAGATTAGTGGTGATAAAGAGTTACTTTTTCCGGGGGATCATGACGCAACAAAGGTTATGAGTGAAAACACGGTGAATAGCGCTTTACGTGCAATGGGATATGACACGAAAACCGAAGTCTGCGGGCATGGGTTTAGGACGATGGCGCGTGGTGCATTGGGTGAGTCAGGTTTGTGGAGTGATGACGCAATTGAACGTCAACTGAGCCATTCAGAGCGTAATAATGTACGTGCAGCTTATATTCATACATCTGAACATTTAGATGAGCGACGACTGATGATTCAATGGTGGGCGGATTACATCGAGTTTAATAAAAACCATTCTGTTACCCCGTACGATTATGCAAAGATAAATTTCTGATTGCAAGGTAATAATGAATTGTAAACCCCTCAGGACTTAGAGGGGGGGGCTCAGTTTGGCATTGGAATATCTAGGAAGGATATATATATTTTCTTAATATCTTCATATATTTCATCATAGGGTATTTTTACTTCCTGTGGACCATAGGCGTATCCTGCGACAGCATAAGGACTGAAATATATAGTTAGCCCATCATCCTGAAAGATGAAGTTATTTAGGCTTTCCCAGTCACGGATGCCATTTTTCAGCCAAATCATCAAATCATCACTTATTTCTCCTTCATATATTGTAGTGATTAAACTTTGCGTCAGTTTTTCTTGTAGTTTTAAAAGTGATTTCTCAGGGTTAATAAATATTTCTTCTAATGAATTTATTGCTGTTGGTAAATCTAAAATGAAATTGTAAGAAGAAAAGTAAATATTCCCATGCGCAGCTTTGGCACCAATGTAATAATGACTGTATAAAATTGATATAACGCGACCAACAATATTTACTACGGTGCAGTTTGATTCAATTGTGTTTGTCCTGAGGAAATATTGATCTGCATAATTGAATAGTGATGAATCCTGTTCCAATAGGGATTTTCTATAATTTAAAGTGATTTTCGTTAAATCCGAATTAATTGCCAATGAAAGGTCGTCTAGATTTTTGTAAGTTTTAGAGGTTAATTTAATAAACTGATTGTTAACTTCATAACCGGGTAAACCTTCCCTTGATTCCTTATGATTCTCTAAGCGATAACTAATATCGCCTGATTCTAAATTAAGCGTAAATTCATCATTGGTGTTTTTTAATTTTGAACGAATGCCAATCTTTAAATTATTAATGTTCTCTTGCTCGCCTTTGTCATAAATACAATGGATATGCTTTAATTCCTCGGGGACGCTTACCCCATCAAATAACACTGGAATAAGATAAATATCATCTCTTAGTTTTTCTTCTAAATTTTTCAACGCTAATTTTAACTCTCTTTGAACATACCCTCTTTTTTTATAACTATTACTTGTTATGAATGCTATCACTACATCAGCTTTTGAAAAATTCTTCCTAATTTCGAAATCCCAATCTTGTCCTCCTATTAGTTTTTTGCAATCCATCCAAAGTTCATAGGAATTATCTTCAAGTGCATCGTAGTAACTAAGCACTCTTTCTTTATCTTGACTTGCATAGCTGATAAATACTAGTGGTTTATCGATACTCATAGATCACCTCTGTGCGTTAGCTTTCATATGGATTGGCTGGTAATACATTTACTTCATTAACATATGTGATAGCCAAATTGTTGAATCTTTCGTGCCAATGTTCAATGGTACGAGGAAGTCTATTTTTCCAGTCTAAACGATTAGTGAAGTATTTCACATGTTCATCATTTATATACGCTACCCAAATATCACCTTCTCTACCACACATTACAATCCCTTCTAAAGATGTATAACAACCTCTTACTCCGCCATGAAATACCTTAGCCTCAAAATTATCTAAGTTATCACTCTCCCCGATTCCCTCCATAGTTGATTTAAACTCAAAATAATTATTACCCAAAGTGTTGTAAATTCTTTCAAGCTCTAATTCATTTAAAAAGCCAAAGTCAAATAGATGATCGCTCGACCACTCAAACTCGCCGCTAAAAGTTACTCCCATACCACGGTAGTAGGAGCAACTGGCAGTCTCATCTATCGATAAGAATCTTTTTCCTTCATTGATGGTTCGTCTGAAAGTTATTTCCCCGAGCTCTTCGCTGTCTCCGTTTTTTATTCTTGAATATGCCATGTCTCTTGATACAAATATGGCTTCAGAAGTTAGGTGACCTAAGTGAGAACCGCTATGGACAGTTAGATCAAATATGAAGCCGGTCGATGTTGTTTCTCGAATAAAGAGTCGACCTCCAAAACTTCTTCCTGGCTTGTGGTTTAACCATTCTCCCCACCATATAGGTGCATTTAATCCCGTAGGCAAAGTACCATAGCTCGAATCAGTAAGTGCTGTCCTCAATGAACTTTCAAGCCGACCTTGAAGTAATCCACGTACTCCCGCTTTATCTTCATGTTCAGGCCCATAATTATATGTTACTACTCGTCTACCTCTTAAGTCGAAAGGAAGTTCCTCAGGTCCGCCGAAATAAGAGTTTTGGACTAAAATGATTCTATCCCAGCCAAGTTGAGAAATAGCAAACCCTAATTCAATTAAAACATTAGGGTTAGATGTCTTTTTTTCAGTGTTTGCGTGATTGATAATTGAAACATCCGCAATAAATATATCAGCTGCGGATATTTTTCTAAAAATGGTATCGCTAATCGCAGGTGAACCAGGAGTTCCTGATGTATCCCTATCTAAGACTGGGTCGATTGTTTCTGTTTCATCTCTCCGTATCGAGCGAAGAGCTCTGGTTAGTGCATCTTCGATTAGGTTTCGATTTTGTTTAGATGGAAGGTCTGATTGCCATGAATAAAACACTGTTCTTTTCATAATTTAACCATTGTTGAATTGATAGTTTTGGATTGATGCGCTGCCTGAGTATCTCTAATCCGACTACTTAAGCACATAATTAATAATAAATCATTCCTTGCGCGCAATGCTCTCCCCGCCACGCCTGCCCGCTTAAGGGGCCGCTTTTAATGCAGGTGCAAAGGCGGCCTCAGGCCGCGCCGGGACTGGCGCAGTCAGGGAGTACAGGAACGGGAAAGCGCATGCAAAACCATGCACCCTTTGGATGCATGGCTTAATTCGGGAAAAATTGCGGGAATTACGGGGATTTTTTGACAGGCTACTGCGCCGCCAGTGCGGCGCGTCGACGGGTGTAAATCATGCTCTGGGCAGGGGTGAATTTTTCACGATTATCATCCCGCGAAGGCGCGTCAGGCCTGTATCCGATGGCCGTTAAAATATCGCTATCCTGTGCAGAATAATTAATTTCATTTCCAGCGGTCAGCCAGACGGAAAGAGCTTCTCGCAGGTATGCTACTGAACGGTCAAGCGCACGGTTTTTTATCATCGTGGGCTGGTTTTTAATCCCCATTAGCTCCGGTGCCAGTGCGGCGGTCAGCTCTGCGCCGTTCTGCTGCATAAAATCATGCAGCCGGTTACGGATGCTGATGCGCTGCACCTCCTCATGCGAGAAGATGTAGCGACCGGCGGCCTGATTAACTTCCCATTTTTTTACGTCAATCAGGTCACGCAGCGTTTGTAATCTGCGGCAGCCTGATGCATTGTCATCCAGCAATAATGTCTGATATTCCTGCTCTGCGGCGGCCAGTTCGGTTTTACGGTTCAGCCACGCGGTTTTGTTCGTCTGGCAGGCTTCAAACGCCTGCTGTAATGTCAGGGTGGTCACGGGTTGTCTCTCCTGATTAATGGCGGAACGGCGAGCTGTAGCAGCCTTTTACCCGACGGGGTGCCACAGGGGCTGTCGGCACCGGCGCGGTTTTCTCATCGACGACCGGCGAGCGTATCACTTCAAAAATCGACTCATGCGTTTTAAATGTCGCCGAGCAGTGTACGTTCTGGCACTGCAGGTAACTCTCTTTGACGCTCTCCGACATATAGCGGCTGGTGCGAACATGGGCCGCCGTGCGGCAGAAAGGGCAGCGCATCATGACAGTAACCCTCGTGCTTTCAGGTCAGCTTCACGTTCCCGCATTTTTTCCTGCCAGACTTTACGCTGGCCGGGCGTGGTCGCAACGTCATGCTCCATATGCGGCAGCGAAGAGGCTGACAGACCTGTTTTAAACAGCACAGGTTCATCAATCAGACGGATATTGCAGCCCTTCACGGCCTGTTCAAGCCACGCTTTCACCTGCTGCATTACAACTTTTTCCGGTTCGGTATATCCCTGATGCCCGGTGGTATTAGCAAGCGGGTTATTCAGAACCAGTATGTTGAGCTTCATTGCCCTGACCAGCGCGTTACAGGTATCACGCAGGGCAACATTGAGCTCATGCTCTGCGTACTGGCTGAGAACACCGTGATGTTCCTGACGATACGCTCTGGCCGTCCGGTCACACGCTCCTTTAAGGCTGTCCAGCTCAAAAGACAGAACCTCAGCCATATTGTCACATTCCTGCGCAAGTTCCCGCCGTGCCACGCGCGCCAGATGGTGTTGTTTAAGTTCGTCGGTAATGACAGCACCACCGGCACGAAAGGCGGTGCGCCAGGCTCCGGAATCATTGCCGTTTTCCTGCTCCAGTTCATTTTTTTGCGTTTGCACCTGACTGATGGCCGTCGCGGTTTCGTCCATACGTCGGGCATTGGAGAGATGCGCCGAGCGGGCAGTCTCAAGGCGTTCCATTGCAGGTTTAAGGTAGTCGGGAATAACAGCGGTCTGAGTCATGTCGGGTCTCCTCTTCGTTTCAATCTGAGGAGATTCTGCCGCGCCAGACACAACAACACGATTCATTGCCGTTGTGGCAAAAATGGCACAAACAGACCTTAAAACCCGGCTGGCCAGAGAAAGGTCTCAGGAAAACCTTACTCACTGTTTGTTTTTTTACTTATAACTATTCACTACTGTTCACTGAAAAGAAAAAGACAAGTAATACAGTAAGATAAAGGGTGAACAGTTGAGGGTGTAACTGTTCACCGGCTGTTCACTACTGTTCACCTTTCTGTTTTTCTCTGCCGATACCTTTTAGACTTTATTTAGATTAAAAATCAAAAATATATAACTAAAGGAAATATAAATTGCTGCATTGTAATGCAGTGATTTGCATCTGTTTGCCAGCGTTTGCCTTTGTTTGCCATAGCGAAAAGTCAATGTTTGTTTCCACGAAAATCTCACATGACCTGAGGAAAAATATAGACATAATAAGGAGCTACCCGAAGCCAGACGGACACGACCGGCACTGTATGGACTTTATGAGGTAGCCCGATGCACACCGCTTTTTCTTCCCCGTCTTCTGCCCCTGCCGCCCCGCTGATGCCGGTCTCTGATGTCGTTCAGGAGCGTTTTATCCGTCTGCCCGAAGTGATGCATTTATGCGGCCTGTCCCGGTCGACCATTTACGACCTCATCAGCCGCGAGGCATTCCCGAAACAAATATCCCTCGGCGGAAAAAACGTGGCGTGGGCGCAGTCTGAAATTACTGCATGGATGGCTGACCGCATTGCCGAACGCAACCGGGGTTATGACGCATGATGATTCCCGTTCTGCAAAAAGCCCCTTTTTCTGGCTTGCTTCTTTTCGCCGTTTCCAGGTATAGTTTTCCCGCTGTCGCAAAATCGACAGCCGGGCGTAGGAACCCGTGTTACTTATTGGCGACACCAGACGCGCCAAGCGTCTTTTTTTATGTCGTTGCTCAGGCACACCCATTTTTCGGGCTGTGGTGCTTATACCTTAGCCCCTGTCAGATAATGGTGATCCGGGCGGGGCAGCCTTCGGGCTGGCCGGTTTCCAATAAGGCCGGTATTCCTACCCCCGTCCGGGTCACCACCCATGAGCGTAGGAACTCCGGTGGTGGCAATAACCGCTACTTATTGGAGGTTGCCCTTATGGCTACGACCCTCACCCCGTCACACCCGCAGTTTGTCTTTGTGTTTGCCGCCGTTCGTCGCGCAGACCGTAAACCCCGTATTTATATGCTCCGCACCGTTGCCGGTGATGAACACGCTGCACGCCTTTCCCTCGTTCGTGATTACGTCCTCTCGTTCGCTGGCCGTCTGCCGGTTGCGGAGGTGCGCGCATGAGACACACCACCATTACCGCCCGTGACCTCGAATGCCTGGAGCATATGCGCAATGTCGGCCAGCTCGTCGGCGAACTAATGCAGGTACAGGACTGAGCCACTATTCGTCGTGACCCGGCGCAGCAGTTACAGCTTACCTCCGTGATTTACCTCATGACCGCCCAGCTCGACGGCGTGGTTGAGCGCTGCAATCAGCGCTGGCTGACCGGGGAGGGCAATGTATGAAAAATTCATTATCCCCCGTTCTGCGTGCTGCGCTTTACCGCCGCGCAGTCGCCTGTGCCTGGCTGACCCTGTGCGAACGTCAGCACCGCTATCAACATCTCACCCTCGATGCACTGGAAAGCGCCATTGCTGTCGGGCTGGAAGGCTTCTATCTGCGCCAGTACGGCGAGGAAAAAGGCCGCCTGATTGCCTGTGCCCTGTTGGAAGATTTAATGGAAGCCGGGCCACTGAAAGCCGTACCGTCGCTGTCCTTTCTCGGGCTGGCCGTGATGGATGAACTCTGCGCCCGTCACATTAAATCGCCGGTACTGCACTGAGGGAGAAAATAACGATGAAAATGAACGTAACGGAAACCGTAAAACAGGCATGCGGCCACTGGCCACGCATTCTCCCGGCGCTGGGTGTGAAGGTCATTAAAAACCGGCATCAGGCCTGCCCGGTATGCGGCGGCTCCGACCGCTTTCGCTTTGACGATAAAGAGGGGCGCGGCACGTGGTTCTGTAACCAGTGCGGCGCGGGTGATGGCCTTAAACTGGTTGAGAGGGTATTCGATGTATCTGCCTCAGAGGCCGCCCAAAAGGTGAATGCTGTCACCGGCAACCTGCCGCTGGTTGCCCCGGAGGTGATTGCGGCCGCAGAGGCTGAAACCGATGCCGACCGCAAAGCGGCGGCCGAGCTGGCCGAGAAACTGATGGAGAAAACCCGACCGGCCACCGGCAACGCCTACCTTACCCGAAAGGGCTTCCCCACTCTGGAATGTCTGACGCTCACCGTCATGCATAAAACCGGCGGCGTGACATTCCGCGCCGGTGATGTGGTTGTCCCGCTGTATGACAATACCGGGGCGCTGGTTAACCTTCAGCTTATTAATTCTGACGCTCTCAAACGCACCCTGAAAGGCGGTCAGGTCAAAGGTGCGTATTTTCATGAAAGGAGATCACTCAATAACTTCCATCGAGATCGGGTAATA
>ENA-ORSK01000660-ORSK01000660.1-human-gut-metagenome-genome-assembly--contig:-NODE-660-length-33112-cov-50.495387_pt1 | contig 33112 bp, 29 predicted proteins | sample MGYA00242192_ERZ509159 | MGnify/ENA primary metagenome ERZ509159 (study PRJEB26280, sample SAMEA2338663) | human gut metagenome | biome: human gut; feature: human-associated habitat; material: faeces...
GGTTTTATTTACTGCCAGGGCCGCTTAGGCACTGGAAAAATTAACGAACTATTGAATTGAAGGATGGATCAATTAATAAATGGATGAGCGATTATTATTTGATTCGAAATTGTAAAATCGAAATATCGCTGTCACAATATGACTTTATTTACAATTTGTATGTTCTCATCTTCTTTATTGTGGCACAGCTGTTAAAATCGGCAAAATCAATTGATTGTTCTTTTATTGTAATTCGTTTTATGTCAGAAGTAAGAAGTGCAGACTTGATTGTTTCTGAAGTGTTTCCTGTTTTCCGAGTAAATTCCAAACCTTCAATAGTAAAATTATTCTTGTCAAAAGACAACAACCTACATTTTTCTGTAACTTTCCTCCCATTTGCAAAGGTAAATACAACATCTTCCCAACAAAACAGCCCAAATTCAGGATCTCCGGATGGATCCGCCTTTTCAATCAATTCAAATACATATCCAGTAAATGAGCCACTTTTATCCGAAATCTCAAATTCGATTTCATCATACTCATTATCATACTCGATTTGAGCATAAGCCCCTTTTACTGTATTTGAAAAGCATTTTTCAGATTTAATGAATTCCTTTCCAACTACACCATTCAACGTCTCAATTATCAAATTAACATCTTGATTTGCCTGTGTTGATTTACTGGCTGTGATCCTCAATGAGTAAAGGTCACCGTCAATATTGACTTTCGGATGGAGATAGACCATCTTCTTGTTTGCGTCTATTGTGATTGTCGCGGATGGTATTCCGTTCATGGTGAGTTGGTACTTGCCGGAGTCAATCTTTTTTACACTGTATTTACCGCTTTCGTTGAAATAGGCCTCGCCATCGCTTTCATAGACATCCACCTGTACAGTGTTCTTGTCCAAACGTTTCAAAACCACCTTGATCTCCTGATAGTTTTCGATGGTTTCATATTTAAGCAGCAGTTTTCCGGAACCGATGTAAGTTCCCTCTACCTGCTTTGCCAAATCCGTCAAGGTTCTCTTGGATTTTGAGGATCTTGATCTGGCGATGCTGGAATAGGTCTCTGATTGTGTCTGCTTAAGTTCCCTGCCGGATTCCGCCACATTCTCTTCCATGGAAATCGCATTGCTTCCAATCTCTTTTTTGTAGCCGTCGTCAACAAACTTCTCAAATCTCAGATCTTGATTGGTGGACTGTTTGGAAAGGTATTCAAACTTCCATTGCCTTTGAGTCTCTTGCAAGCGACTTGATGTTACCATTCCTGAAAATCCACCTGCGAGCGCCCCTATTCCTCCAAGGGATAACATTGAGGCACCAAATCCATCTTCGTCTTCACTGTCACATATCGCAACAACAGTACCACTAAATAAAGCACCTGCCGCTGCAAAACCAAGTCCGAGTTCAATGCCATATAGTAATCTTGCGCCGGTAAAGGATCTATTATCATAATCAAGTGCGAAAGGAATTTTAATATCAGAATCCTTGGAACTTGAGTACAGAAAGGCGTAATAAGAGTCACGTGGTATTGAAAGTACCACATTACCGCTACTGTTGATTGTTGCAATCTTATCTTTGTCAGGACTAAATATATCTGTTCCTGGTTCACCAAACACTTTGATTTTCTGATATGTTGAACAAGAATAGAAGATGGTGATAAATATAATAGCCACAAATACGTTTCGCATTATTGTCATTTTCATTTGCGTTTTATTGATAGTCCCACATTATACCTTCAGACGTACAGTCATGCTCAAAAGAAGCATTGTTGTTAAAGGCAAGACACCACCATGGCTCATATAAAGCATTGGGTTTTATTGTAAAAATCTTGCGTAGTGCATCATTGGTACGCCCTCGCCTTTCAACAGGTACAACAATTCGTGAATCAGCATAAAAGTTCGTGGTCAATTTTTCGAATGTTTGCCCGCCATCTATTGAGTATGAAATGCATACGCTGAATGGACAATATGTGTCAGATTCCTGAATTTCCGGGACAGAATATGCCATATCACCTAATTCTCCCTTCCCTATTCCTTTCACGGAGAACACTTTCATAGTACAATTACCATGAGGTCCTATGGACAGTTTAGGCAAATCAGCCTTATATGTCGTGTTAGTTGTGGCTGTACCAGATGTCCCAGATCCCCCCACATTGATCCCATTAGCCAACTGCCCCAATGTACCACCTATTCCAAGCGCACCAGCAATCGAACCCAAATTAACCGATGCTCCGCTAGTTGAAGATGATACATCCGTTGTTGATGTAGTTCTTACAGTAGGATCGTAGAACGATGTTGAAAGACCATCAGAATTAACAAAGAACGACATTGTTTGGTCAATGATCATAATCTCAGAAGTTCGATTATAGACGATAGGAACCAACTGACCTTTAGATGAGATGTAATAACCAACCACGATCTTAATCTCTTCCGACTTATTAAGGAATTCTTCTGTTGGTTGTGCATGTCTGGTCTTCACGGACTGATAAACAACACTTGTGGTTGTCAGTTTTCCGGCAGGACCGCATGACGCAAGTAGAACAGAACTACAGATCATGATTAATAAACATTGAGTTATTTTCATATAGAAGTTATATTTAAGATGTATTTAATTGATCACAAATAGTTTAACCTAGTCACCCCAATTAATATTTGACAGTTTATCACGTAGTACATCATACCGTATCGAATAAATCAACGATGCCGTTTCTGTTGGTTTAAAGTACTTGTCCCAACGATATTTTTTGTCCTTGTACAATCCCAATAGCATTGTTCCGTTCGAAGTAATAGTTAGTTGGTATGTATCACCTTGATAAAACATAAATATATTCATGCTGTCATCCTTGAACTCAACAGAAGATTTGCTGCGATAAACATATCCAATCACTGCAGACGTGAATTTATTGTCACCCTTCACTTCATTTAAATAGATGGTCAAAGGAAAATCCGAGGTTTGATTGTTGTCAGCATAGTCGAACTGAATCTCGAAAAATGCTTTATCATTTTTAGGGAATACATAGACAGCAGAATTGTTATCAAGTTTTCCTCTAGCATCATATGTTGAATAAATGTATCGGTCATACCAGAACTTATCGTTGTTACCGCTCTTTGCGAAAGATTGCAATGACGCCACTACCGTTAGCAGGACTATGGTTAATATAAATCTTCTCATATTAGTCGATTTTGAATATTATGTAATTTAAACATTATGGAATCCTATAAAATTATTTCTCATCTCGGGAGTACACCAAACGAACCGCTATGTATCTTGCATCAAAGGCATTAAGCTCTTTTTTATTAGTTCCCGGGATCTTTTTTGCGCTAGTGTCACCCGCTTTCCAACTAGAGACTAAACAATTACTTGACAGTTCTTTCCAACTTCCACCATATAATGGTTCGTCAATGTTAAACTGTAAATTACCATCAAGAGCGATATCTCGTTCTACATCATCACATACTTCTGCATAGTTACCGGACATATCATACAACCCGAGTTCATTTGGTGCAAGTTCAGCACAATCATGCGGTCCTGTTTGACTATTCCCATTGTACCACGCAACTTCCTCAATGTTATTACTGCCGGAATATTTATAGTTCATACTCATATTACCTCCTCTTGCTGCAAATTCCCACTCTTTTATTGAGGGAAGTCGAAACCTAAGTCCGGTCGTTCCTCTAAGATTTTCCAGAAATTTTCGTAGTTCACTTTTTATCACGGCGTAATCTTGGTTATACCGATCATAATTACCACCATCTTTATCGCAACTTGCACCAACCCTTATTCTTATCATAAATGTAATAGTTTCCATTGTTTGAATAGACGTGATATTTGTATCCTCCAACTTCAGTGATTCGACTTGTTTTAGTATAGCCATCCGATCTTGAATTTGCAGGATTACCCTCACCATACCATATTCTTTGTGAGGCCGATGCCCCAAATGAAACATTTCCTCTATATGAAGCGTCTGTTTGATTGCATGTCCATGTTTGTGACTGACCGTTCTGGTATACGACTGAGACTTTATCTCCTGATTTCCAATATAATTTCCAAGGAGTAGTCGGCCCTATGTAAAAGCCACTTCCAGATGCGACATATCTATCTTCAGAATTATTCCCATTCGATGACACAGCAATAATTCTAACATTAAAATTATAATTAGTATAATTTGAAGCGTAGAAATACACATGCCCATCTTGCGCCACTTGGAAAACACCTGTTATCTGTGCAAAAGTCAAGTTGCATATTAGAAACAGAATGGATGTTAATGCTGATTTAGTAACCGGCAAAAATAATCCCATAGCTCTTTTTTCTCTTTTCATCGCATTTTCCCTAATTCGTGTCGGGCGCAACTTTATAAAATTGTCTTCTTGACCAATAGCTGGTACACTTATGTATAACGAAAGTGTGGAGTTCCACGTTCTTTCAATTGAAGGTTCTGACAAAACCCGAATAAGAAGAACGAATGGAACTCCACACTTGTATATTGACCTGTCACTGGGAGTGTGCGCCAAAAGGTGTGCCTCCACGCAGGGGTGATACACAAGAAAAGAGTGCTGTTCGTGAGTCCCTTATTCGTTGGAAACTGTCAGATTTTCAATTGAGGACTGCGTGATCGCACTTTCTATGTTTGCGTCGGATCGCTCCGACCTTGCAAAGTTAGAAAAAACTTTCAACCGCACAAACCGCACTCGGTATTTCTTGTGTGAGAGTCTCTTTCTGTCCAATCTTTTCGAATCGTCACTTATATTGATGCGCGCAAATAGGTGAATCTATCAAAAGATAAGGATTTTTTTATTCATTCAACACCGGACGAATTTGTATTCCCCATGCTTTCCATTGACTTTCCAGAACAGGTTTCTGCCATGCTGTCTCAATCGTATATGCATCGTCTGCTGTTCTCTTTCCATTGTAAGATTCAGAAACCCAAAGCATCAACCATTCGTCAGGATCTCTTTTTTGTTTTTTTATGCCATAATTTGGAATGAAAATTGACTTTCCCGAAGGACCTGTTACCGTGTATCCCTTACGGTCATCATCGTCTACCATTACCCATTTACACGCATATATTAACTCGAGTGCCTCTTGCCTTGTCGGCATCCTCCACATGCCGTCGCTGTTGTAATACGAAGCGTCATATTTCGTCCCCGATATTTCAGCGACCGGATTATTGTATTCAAACACATATGGTGATTGGTCATTGTATGAATACTTATAATTCTCTCTCCAATACTCACTTTTTGTTTTAACTTCAGACCACGCATAGTAATCCCCTTCTTCCTCAGGCTTTGAGGCACCGTAGTTACATTTGGACCATTTAACGCTCAAGCCTAAATCAACGTATGGTAATAGATCGTCGTCTTCTTGTGAAGATGGTGTAAATGATGAAAAACACAAGGATAGCAGTCCATCGTCATTCTCCGATCCAAAGAACATTGCCACAGTGAAGATCTTTTCATTATAGTAAACATAAGAGTCTGCTTTTTGGGCCAGTACTTTATAGTCATCAAGCAAACATGATAACCTTTTGTCATTATCATTGGAATTCTTCATGATAACAGCAGATGCCACCAGACAATCGTTTTTGTCATAAGAATAAGCGATCGTAACGAACTCTTCACCAATATAATCAAAGAAATCCGTATCGTTCGTTCTGTCTGAAAGCACATAATCAGTGTTGCCATCAAAAACGGTATTTCGCGCAGCTCCCCAGTCTGTCATTGGAAGTAAAAATGATTCCTTTTGAGATGCGGTCACTTCATTTACCTTATCACATGACATGACTGCCAATATGTAACATATCAGCAATGCAATAGAGTTTTTACTGTTCATTGAATTTGTTTTTTGTGGACATAAACAACTTTTCCATATTTTTTATGGACTTCGTAAGGTTAGTATCGTAGAAAGGTTCACCATCAACAGTTGTCATAAGAGAACCGAATTCCGGAAATTTAACGATAACTTCAATTTTGGAAGTTCTATTGTTTGATGATGTAACCACTGCAGTAGTTCTGCCCGGCATTGACGCTCTAACCTTTAATTTTCCATGCCATATGAAAATATAAGCCGATTCACCATCTCTTTCATTAACTGATTTTAGCTCAATTGATGCATTAGATGGGACCACCTTTGGTTGTGCTTCAAACTCCTCACCGACATTTAGTTCAATAGTATCGAACGAAAAAGATCTCAAAGCTACCCCTCCACCACTGGACGTGCATGAGATTTTATAGGTTTTATAATAAGTTATGGCACGAGTGAAGCCTTTGTCGTCAACATAGCTTTCCACGCATACCAATTCCACAATAACGTAACCGGAAAACTCAATCTTGACCTTTATTTCAGCAGAGATTTCGTCTTTGCGGAGAAATTCTATCGAACTGGATGAGCAAGCCCATACCGCCTTGGAAATAAAACCATAGTTGGCTTTTGGGACATTAAGAGTCACTGTCTCACCAACCTTTGCGGAATGAGTGGTTGATGGGAGTGTAACATATGCAGATGCATCAATAGACATCAAGAAGAAACAAAAAATGGATATTGCAAAGTTCCTTCTTATTAGTCTGAATAAATCAATAGACATATTTTTAATAGTTAACTAGGATTCTGTGTATATTATTAGCAGATGATAAATCAGTCTGTTTGAATTACAAGATAATTGGACATGCTCCAAAATGATGTCACATTGGTTATTGACAATACATATTCACCTTTGTTCGTTTTTGTAATAATATACGAACTTTTTGGCATGCTTGTCAATATCTTTGGATTCTTGGCGTTGAATGATAGTTCAGTACATTGCCTGATGTCAACCGCCTGAAAGTACCTCTCATCAAATTCTTTGTCATTCAGTAGCTTGCTTTCTTTCAAAAACCTCTTCTTTGATGTAATCCCCATTTCGCCTAGTTCCTTCTTGCTGGCTATGAGAATATAGCCATTGTTCATCATCTCATCCTGTCTGGCAATCACATTCTCTTGTTCGCTTATCTTATCTCCTTGGCTCACGATTGTTTCTTCCTGTCTGGAGATGGTCTCCTTCTGCTCTCGCACTTCCTTGCGCAATCTGGAAATGTCAACATCCTTTCTGGATAGTTCATTTCTAAGATTGGCTATCTGCACATCTTTTTTCTCGAGTTCGAGTTTGAGATTCGCAATCAGAATTCTCATGCCACTCTGGTTATCATGTGTGTCAAGTGAAAGCAAAGAGTCCAGTTCCTCAATCCTTCTTTGCTGGTGTCTCAAAACATGTTCAAAACGGTCCAAATCCCGTAATGTTTTTGATTTGGCGTATTTTACCTCTTTCGTAGGAGCAAGGAACAACATTCCCTCCTCCAAGGTTATGGAGTCAAGCACACTGTTGATCGTGTCGATCATCTCCACGATGGAATTCAGGTTTTTGGCTTGCATTTCGTTCTCCAATTTCAATGAATCCCTCTCTTGAACCAATCTTGAATATTTATTCGCCGATTGATTGCATGATGTTAAACAAATGGTCGTGACAACAAAGATCATTATGACCATGAAAGGATATTTGCTCATCAGTTAATATTATTTATTGATTTGTCATGTGTTTTAAAGTGACTTGTTCCCTCATCAAGAGAGTCCCAAGATTTAGTTTAGAATGAATACGCTACGCTTAAATAGGCTCCCACGCCGATGCCCCCTCCATTTCGCCAGTGAAAGTTGCCATTGACACTGACCAAGATAGTGTTGAATGATGCGCCAATTGCTGGAATGAATGAAGCACCGCTTACCTTACCGGTCTTACCATTATAGTTAGCAAAAGTAAGAGTGTAGCAAGCGGTACCTGTTGCATAGAACATATTTGTAATATGATATACATAACTAGGGCCGACCTTCAAAACGATGTCGGGGTAATCTTCTATACCATAGTTGGCGTCAACGGCAAAAGTGGCTCCTATTCCATTCTTCAAGAAGTGTTGGTATTGAATGCCGTATGTAATTCCAACCAAATCAGTGAAATCATGTCCAATAGTGATTCCTACAGAGTTATAATCATGTCTTTCCATATCACGGTGACTGTATGCATCGTGGACCATCTTCTTCTTAATAGGAGTCGTCTCAGCTTTTGATACATTTGTTGTTTGATCGTCAGGGGCCTGATCTTGTGCTTGCATGCTTTGGCTGGTATTAGACGCTGGAGGAATGATCAGTTTCATTCCTGCATATACATACTTTTTGGTACTCGGATTCAGTCGTTGCAAATCATCTACAGTTTTCCCATATTTCTTTGCTATACTCTCCAGCGTCTCTCCACGTAGAACGATATGTGATGTATTGGTTTGTGCGGTCATATTCAAGAATATCAACAGCAAAATCATTGATAAGAATATCTTTTTCATTGTATAATATGCTAAAAATAGTTAAGTTATATTGCCTTATCAGTTTATCTTCATTCATGGAGATATATCTCGCCATTGTTGAAATTAATTTCCCAATGACCATTCGGAGTGCTTTCCCATTGGTATTTTTGCGACATATCCTTCCACCATTGCTGGAATCTAACCTCGGTTTCTCCCATATCTTTTACAATTTTCTCGTATAATTCAGAATTGTCTGAGGTTAAAACTTTTGCCAATTCCGATAGTCCGTTTTTACGCTCGAATATTCGTTGTATCTGTAACTTTTCATCAGGGGTTACTTGCCCTACTGGTTTTATAAACATGTCTGTAACTTATTTTTTTAATATTTTTTCCAATGGATCGTAATAGTCAATCTCTTGAATGATCTTTGATTCAAACATTTTTGTGTTCTTCCGAATCTCTCCGAGTAAAAACATGCTTGCGTTTCTTTCTATGTGTGACACTACACACTGTTGTTTGCTTGGAGTATTGACCTCATATGTCATTTTTCTATTTAACCACACGCATCTATTACAATGATACGCATCACATTCGCAGCAGATAGGCGAATGATCCAACTTATATAATTGAGCGTTCCTGATACTCAGCCCATCTTTCAAAGAGCCAATATTGAATTTGCTCTTTCCTAAGCCAAAATCATCCTTGTCACTTATATGATAAAATGCCGGACAAACATAAAAATTGCCATCAGGGGCAAGGCTGATGCTCTTGTCCCCCGCTCCACAGTTATTCATTGAATCGAGCATTATTCTATCCGTAAGAATGTTGATTTGGGGACGTTCACCTATGGCATACATGCGTGCTAATTGTCTGCTCCAATCAGTCAATACATCTTTGTACTTTTCGTAATCATCTTTGCCAAATGATTCTATGTTGGTAATTACTATATTCAGGCGCTTGACTTTGCCAATAATTGATTCTATAACAGCAGATTGCTTAAAAAGAATCTCTTTGGATACACGTAGAACAACAGACTTCGAATAATCTATGTCATAAGATCTCAATGCCGTCACATCATTAAAAACGACGACATCTGCCTCTTCAACTTTTGATGAAGTCATTATTTTAGTGTGGTCAATAGTCTCAATTAGGTCTTTGTACTCCTGTGGAAGATCATAATCGGGATAAACAAACTGAATCATGAGATTCTCTTTCATTCCAAATATGATTCCGTCTCTAAGAATACTCAAAGACATGAGAGCGCGTTCTTCACACCTATTCTCGTAATGGCAATACGAAATGCTTGTGTTATCAAGTAGTATAACAAGATACTGTTGCATGCTAATAGCAAATTATATTATCATTATTTTTTGGATGATTCTTCTCAAACTCCTCTCGGCAGCCTCGTATTTCCAGTTTACGGTAGAGCTTATTCCAATAGTAATTATTGGCGCGCACTCTTGCCTTATGCATCTTGCATATGGCCGTGCTGCGCTGATAAATAGTAGGTGTGTCGGCTGCGTCATAGTTCTCGCCCTGGCACCAAGCACAACCATTGGCGACTTCGCAACCAAAACATTCTGAAGTTGACTGTACTTTTCGGTTAAGTGCCAAGAACGCACGCAATTTGTTCGAGTCTATTCCTTTATCGGCATTGCCGATTATCCATGCCTTTTTGCTTCTGAGCGAATACTGGGCAAACCTTGTACAAGGATAGTAATTGCCCTTGGAGTCAATGGATAGCATTTTGCCCGAACCGCACCAGTTCTGGTTGTCAAAAACAGGATCAAGCGGCTTACCTATATGTTCCATGTAGAAGGAACAGACATGGTCAAGGTATAAGTCATTGTCAATGATGGCGTCCGCCAATTCCATGAGCTGATGCTCAAAGAGCTGATCATCTCCATCATTCCATACATCCTCAAACACACAATTGATATTCACCTCTTTTATTCCCAAATCGTAAAGATGCAATACACTCTCTTTTATAAAGGGAATGTCAGCTGAAGATATTGTGACTTTTGTACTGGCCTCAGGGAATTGGCTGAGCCACAATGGGATATTCTTAACAACATCTTCATAGGAGCCTCTATCACTGCCCTTCCATATACGGTTCAAATCATGTTTTGCCTTGGTTCCGTCAATGGTGATTCCGACACTTAAATGTCTTAAGTTTTTTCGGATGAAGTTTTGAACTTTCTTTGTACGATAGTTAATCCCATTTGTGGCAAACGAAAATCTATATGAGTTGAACCATGGATGATTCTTATCAAACATTTGTATTTTGAGATAATCGCATATTTGATCAATCAAGTCTATTTCAAGGAATGGTTCTCCTCCAATAAACTCCCAAATGATACTATCTTCGCAGAAAATCTCTCTGTGATCCAATATGTAGTCAATTGCTTTCTTGGCGATGTCAAAACTCATTATTTCGTTAGAGTTTTTCCCGACCAGATAACAGTATCGGCAAGCAAGCTGACAATCTTTTGTCACAATAAATGTGATGGTCTTTGCAGAACCGATGCTCCACTCGTGGCTGCTTTCCTTGATTACACCCATGATTTAATCAATATTAATATCCGTTTGTTCTGTAACACCAACCACTACACGTATCAGCACATCCTGTATGGCATCTCGCACTACAAGAAACTGAAGCGCAGTTATAAATACTGCCATAAGTGGTATTATCGCATCTGCCTCCACAAGATTTGAAGCAATCACCGTAGCAATTTTTGTCGCATGTATTTGTACAGTCTGAAGAACATGCTTGAGCGCATGCATTGGTACAAGAAGCCTTGCAGGAATTAGTCGTGTTATTAGTACAAGAGGAACATGTACTTGAGGTCGAATTATTTGAGCATGCGGAATTACAGTTAGAGCTGGAAGTCGCATTGTTGGAGCATGCGTAGTTACAGCTATAACTTGATGTGGCATTGTTAGAACAAGCCGCATTACAACTTGACGAAGTAGATGTTGAGTTATTTGAACAAGCGGAATTACATGTTGTGCCCATCAATTCGTCCTCAGTATCACAACTAAAAAGGACTGATGGAACGGTTAAGCATGCAAAGATAGGTAGGATATTCTTTGCTCCTCTCTTGAAGAACTCTCTTCTGCTTAGTACTTCCTCCTTAGAAATTTTGTCTGTCATATCCATGGCCGGCTTATAATAAGTATTTTAACATATCATACACAACGAAAGTGTGGAACTCCACATTCTTTCAATTGAAGGTTCTGACAAAACCCGAATAAGAAGAACGAATGGAACTCCACACTGTGTATTGGTGTCTGCCGTGCGGTGGCTGTACGCCAAAGGGCGTGCCAGTACCGACAGGGGGTGATACACAAGAAAAGAGTGCTGTTCGTGAGTCCCTTATTCGTTGGAAAACTGTCAGATTTTCAATTGAGGGCCGCGTGATCGCACATTCCGTATTTTGCGTCGGATCGCTCCGACAACGCAAATTTAAGAAAATCTTTGATTCACGCAAACAGCACTCGGATAATTCTTGTGCCAGCGTTTCGTCCATTCATATCCTTTCGGATCGTCACTTATATTGATGGACGAAATGAGTCTGTTCTATCTCCTAATGTGAAAAAATATATGAAGATTCGAGGAGGAACAGTGTCAATCCTCCTCAATGATGTTCTCTGGCTCCCAGATGCGGTCCATAATGTCCAGAGCGACGGTGATTCCGGACTCTGCCGCCGAGGAGAGGAGATCGTAATAGAGGGTTTTGTCATCGATAAACTCTTCGGGGTCGTTGTTCGTCGCGGCGCAGCCTATCCATTCCCAGGCATATTCATTCCCTGGAACGAGGGCACCACATTCGATCCCTTCCAGAAGGATATTCTTGTATAGTCCCATACGGGTGATCAGGCCGGTGTTCCAATCATTGCTTGCAGCCAGAAGAGCCTTCATCGGGTACAGCTCGACGTCACCGTCCGCAATGGCCGCGTTGATTTGTTCGAGTACTTTCCGCTCGGATTCTGTTGTGGAACTGAAATCGCCATCGCCATGCTTATTCGCGATGCTTTCCAATAGGTCAAATGTGGAATCAGGCAGCATATCAAGTGGTAACATTTTTGTTGTATGAATAAACATATTTGTTTTATTGACTGCAAGCATTGACTTTACCGCATTCTAGAAAAGAATGAGAGGAAATAGAGACTTTAATGGGCCTGTAGTCTTTCGCGGTGGCCGTGAACGGGTTCCGGACAAAGGTCTGAGGGTTCATCGCGATGAGCGGAAACCAGCTTCCCTGAATCTGGATCATCAGGGCATGGCCGGGAAGGAAGTAATGATCTATATCGCACATCGTGAAGTCCACGCTGACGACTTTTCCTGCCTTAACAGCCTTTGCCTTGCTGAATCCGTCACGGTAACGGAGCGGCATCACATCACCTCTGACAAGCATCTGATAACCATCGGGGCGGACATCAATCAACTTGACGACAATGTCCGCATCCATATTCTTTGAATATGCCCCGTCCGGCAGGTCGAGCCTCAATTCCATGTGCGCCTTTACCGGACCTGCAAGATGCAACGTGTCTGAAAGTACATTTCCTGAATATGTAAGGACATCCTCCCGTGCTGACGCGAAACTCTGATCGGCCGTCATGTAGGCGCGGTCACGTCCATTGGATTTTACATCCATATACGGGACAGGGTTCGTTGGATCTGACGTGAATGTCCTGAAAGCCAGCACGTCAGGCAATCCTGACATATTCAAGGAATCAGCACCTGAAAAGAATATTCTGATAGGCTCCGCATCTGACGGAGGCCATGAGGAATATGTCTTCCAAAGTGTCGAAGATGGTACACCTTCCATTTTTGATTTCAGAGTCTCACCGGATGGTAGAATATTCACCCTCGCAGGCATATTCCCTTTTCCTTCAAGGTAATATGTAAAGAAAGGATACTCAATATCATCCAAGTAATATTCCCCGGACGCCTCTCCGAACCACGCTCCGGAAAGGTGATTCGCCTTGCGGTTCTTCCATCCCCCGTGGTACCACGGCCCCACGGCCAGATAAAGGTTGCATTCCGGAGACAATCCGCGGATCTCGTTGTAGGTCTCGAACGCGCCGTAGCAGTCCTCGGCATCGTAGAAACCACCGGTGACAAGAACCGCAGGCTTGATGTCCTTCAGATGCCGGCCGGGATTCCGGTCTTTCCAGAATCTGTCGTAATCCGGATGTGAGACCATGCTGTTCCAGAACGCCAAGGTGTCGCCGAAGTACGCCGAAAGGTCGGCCATCGGCCTGCCAAGGAAATATTCATAGAGATCGGTGTCGATATTCACCAATTTAGACAGGCCTTTAGTCGAAGGTGCTTTCCGCGTTCTGTACATCGACGAGCCGAAACGGTAGCAGTCCGCAAGGCAGAGCGCGCCATTGTGGTGGGCGTCATCCCCCATGAACCAGTCTGTCACAGGAGCTTGCGGCGAGACAGCCTTGATTGCGGGATGGCGGGAAAGGGCAGCCATCGTGGCGTAAAAGCCAGGATACGAGGTTCCTTTCACTCCGACATTGCCGTTGCAGCGGGTGTTTGTGAGAATCCATTCCACGGTGTCGTAAGTATCTGTGGCTTCGTCAATAATGCACCCTTTCGCCGTACCTCCAGCCATGCCGCCAAGATGCGGACGGATGTTCTCGAAATCTCCTTCACTCAGGAAGGTGCCACGGACATTCTGCAAGACAATAACATAGCCATCCGCGGCGTAGTTGAGCAAGTCATCCCAGATGCCGGATGAATATGTCTGTTTGCCTGGCAGAGGTTCCTCCCCCGCCTCAAATCCGTAAGGTTTGAGCGAATAGGGAGTGCGGACAAGCATCACAGGCTTTGCTTTGGCCTCCGAAACAGGTTCATAGACAGCCGTGTAGAGCCGAGCGCCATCCCGCATCGGGATCATCACTTCCCTCTTGGTGTAGTTGTCCTTGAGCCATCCAGCAGTGACATTCTTCCCGTTCTGCGCCATAAGGCAGACGGAAAATACTATTATAATGATTGTGGTGAAAATCTTACGCATACTCGTTGATATCAAATAAACTTTCCGGTAACGCTTTCATTTGAGCGGCGAATCTGTTCAGGTGTTCCCGTGGCGACAATCCGGCCGCCTTCCGAGCCGCCACCCGGTCCCATGTCGATGATGTAGTCGGCATTGCGGATGACATCCAAATCGTGTTCTATGACTATGACGGTGGCTCCGTGATCGATAAGGCTCTGGAACACTTTCAGTAGCGTCAGGACATCGGACGGGTGAAGGCCGATGGTCGGCTCGTCGAACACGAATACGGAGTCGCTCTGTCCCCTGCCCATCTCGCTGGCCAGTTTAAGTCGCTGGGCCTCACCTCCGGACAGGCTCGGTGTCTCCTCTCCCAAGGTCAGATAGCCAAGGCCGAGATCACGCAGGACTCTGAGACGCTGACTGATGAGTTTCAAATCAGCGCAAGCGTCAAGGGCGGAATTGATGTCCATATCCATCAGCTCTGGAAGCGAATGGAACTCTCCTGCCGCATTCTCCCTCCGGATGCTGCCGGCCACCTTTGAATATCTCGACCCTCGGCAATCCGGGCAAGGGATGTCCACATCCGGAAGGAACTGCACGTCAAGGCTTATCACACCCGTGCCGTCACAGGTCGGGCAACGGAGCTTGCCGGTGTTGTAGGAGAAATCCCCGTCCTTGTAGCCATGTTTCTTTGCGTCCGGAGTCTTGGCGAAGACTTTACGCAACTCGTCGTGGACATTTGCGTATGTCGCCACGGTGGAGCGAACGTTAATGCCTATCGGTGAAGCGTCTATGAGTTTTACCTGACGTATTCCTTCAGCGTCTATTGACTTCACGTGCCGTGGCAGATCGTGCCCTGCCATCTTCGCCTGAAGCGCTGGAATAAGGCTTTCAAGCACCATCGTGGTCTTGCCGGAGCCGGAGACACCGGTAACAACCGTCAGCCTCCCTTTCGGGATCTCCACCTTCAGTGGCTTGACCGTATGGATGGCATCGGTAACCATCGTTATCTTTCCATCAATGAATATGTCAGAGTCTTTTATCTGTTGTCTTACCTTAAGAGGATTCTTGCCAGAAAGGAAAGGACCTATCCTTGAATATTCATTGGCCTCGATGTCGCCGATCGTGCCTTGAGCTATCACATTTCCGCCGCTTGAGCCGGCACCGGGCCCCATCTCGATCATCCAGTCGGATTTCGTGAGGATCTGCGTGTCGTGGTCAACCAGAATGACGGAGTTTCCATCCGCTATCAAGTCCTCCATCACGCCGCAGAGGCCAATTATGTTCGATGGATGCAGACCGATCGAAGGTTCGTCCAGAACATACAGGACTCCCGTTGTTCGATTTCTTACGGCTCTGGCCAGCTGCATTCTCTGACGTTCTCCGGTCGATAGAGTAGCCGCTGAGCGGTCCAGTGAAAGATAGCCTATTCCCAAGTCCATCAGGCGTTTGGCCGTGTCCAAGAACGATTCGCAGATGCTTTCTGCCATTGGTCGCATCTCCCACGGAAGCGAAGCCGGAACGCCTTTGACCCATTCCACAGTCTCGGTTAGGGTCATCGTGCAGGCCTCAGCCAATGATATTCCTCTAAGCTTCGGTGCCCTTGCCGCATCGGAAAGCCTTGTGCCTCCGCAGTCCGGGCAAACGTCAAGCCTCAGGAACTTCTCCACACGCTTCATTCCCTTCTCGTCCTTGACCTTGGCAAGTGCGTTCTCCACCGTGTAGGTCGCGTTATAGAATGTGAAATCCAGTTCGGCGGCGTCATTGGAGTTCTTCGCCTTGTAGAGAATGTGTTTTTTCTCCGCCGGACCGTGAAGGACGATGTCTTTTTCCTTGTCAGTCAGATCCTTGAACGGGACATCTGTGCGCACCCCCATCGCTCGGCAGACATCTTTCATCAGAGACCACATCAGCGTGTTCCAAGGAGCCACAGCCCCTTCGTCAATCGTGAGGTTCTCGTCCGGGACAAGCGTGGATTCATCCACAGTTCGTACTGTTCCGGTTCCGTCGCATTTACGGCACGCTCCTTGGCTGTTGAACGACAATTCCTCAGCCGATGGAGCGTAGAAATGTTCTCCGCACACAGGGCAGACAAGCTCTTTTCCGGCAGCCACAAGCAAAGATGGTTCGACATAGTGCCCGTTCGGACATCTATGGTTTGCCAGCCTTGAGAACATAAGCCTAAGGCTGTTAAGGAGTTCCGTCCCCGTACCGAAAGTGCTGCGTATGCCCGGGATCCCAGGCCTCTGATGAAGCGCGAGAGCCGCCGGAACGTAAAGAACCTCATCCACGTCAGCCTTCGCCGCCTGTGTCATCCTCCTTCTTGTGTAAGTCGAAAGAGACTCAAGGTAACGTCTTGATCCTTCTGAATATAGCACCCCAAGCGCCAGCGAGGACTTCCCTGACCCGGACACCCCGGCGATCCCTACGATCTTCCCCAGCGGAATGTCCACATCCACATTCTTCAGGTTGTGCACCCTCGCGCCACGCACCAAAATCCTATCAGGCTGATTCTTATTCATGGTCAATGAATATCTTGGTGAGTTCCTCGAAAGAGTCAAGGCGGGTGATGTTTGGATGCTCAAACTCCTCCGTCACCTCGTGCCTCCACATAGTGTGGAAAGGAATATGTATGCCGTAGCCCCCGATCTCGATTATCGGCTGGATGTCGGACTTGAAGGAGTTGCCGACCACAGCGATCTGTGACGGTGCGACCTGCTCCACATTGCAGATGTCAAGATATTCCTTGATTCCCTTTTTGGTGACGACGATAACCCGGTAGAAGTATTTGTCAAGCCCAGAGCGTTTGATTTTGTTCTGCTGATCCAGCATATCCCCTTTTGTCATCAGTATCAAGCGGTAACGACCGGTCTTGTCCAGAGCGTCAAGCGTCCGCGCCACCCCCGGAAGCGGTGTCGCAGGAAGGCTGAGCAGCGATTTCGCGCTCAATAATATTCGTGAAAGATTCTCGCCCGGCACCTTGCTGTCAGACACCCTCAAAGCCGTCTCCATCATCGAGATGCAGACCGCCTTCGCCCCGTACCCCAGCACAGGCATATTCGCAGATTCCGTCTTGTACAACGCATCCGACAGTTCCTCCGCCGTCCCATATTCCTTCAACTCCTCCGTGAACACGTCCTCCGCCCTGTCGAAGTATGTCTGGTTGTCCCACAGTGTGTCGTCCGCATCGAAGATTATCACCTTGACCTTATCTTTTTTCATCATTCATCACATTTTAGGTTCAAAATTAGCGAAAAGAATCCTAACCGCAATCTACCTGTAATCCGATTCCGCCCAGAGATTCCAAGGCTTTTCAGGAACATAGTACTCTTTGATGCCGTAGTCGATGTTGGCCTTGCGGGCCTGGCTCAACTGGTGACAGCGGTGGATGCGGTACGTCCTTCCGTCTTTGATGAAGTAAGCACCCGTCTGGTGGAAACGGAACGGAACCTCTTTGGCGACGCATTGCGAACGCAGATTCAGAATCCAATCGAAATCACAAGGCCTCGCCCCCACTCCGGACTCTCCGCTCACACTTACCTCCTCGATCGTGTCATCCAGCCATCGTGAGATGTCCATCCGCTCAAGCATCGGCGCCACAATGATCGACTTATGCCTTATCGGAAGTTCCTTGAATATGGGAAGCCGGCGCTCGGCCATAGCCTGGTTCTCCACCGTGCAGCCGATGATGACATTCTCGTACCCGTCGCCCCAGTCCGGAGGCAGACACCGTTCCAGACGGTCAATCCGTTTTGTAAAGAAATAGAACATACAGTCGCTCCGAAAGCGCATCATTTCCCAGCATTCCGGCCTCCACGGATCCGCGTCCTCCAGCAGGAAATCCGAAGTGAAGCACGTGAAGACAATCTTGCCGGAAGGAATCTTGAAAGTCTTGTCCCGCTTTCTTTTGACCGGCAGATTGAACGCCGCTGTCTTGCGCGCGAGGTCGCTTGCGATCTCGCTCCCGTACATCTCATCCTGCCGATAGACATAACAGAACCTGCAGCCCGGACTCACCTTAGTGCACCCGTGCCACGGATTCCAATCCGCGAATATGCTCCACTCCTCCGCCATTAATGAATATACCAGTTTGGCAGCATCGCTTGTTTCAAAACTCTCGTCATTCACGCAAACGACCAAAGGCCCGTGTCCGTTTCAGACCAGTGGCCTAAAACGATGTTAATTTAGTAATAAATTCTGAGAATGAGGCGTTTTATCTTCATTTTTGCCTCAAGATAAAAGATATGGGAACGATACAACGGTTGCGAACAATACAGTAAGGGTCCACCAAACTATAGCTTCTCCTCCTGCCCGGTCTTCATTCCACGGAGGTCACAATCATAATTCTGACGGAACTCTTTCTTCGCTTTTTCCATTTTGAGGTCGGATTTGTGGGCTGGAAAGGATTGGGCTACAATTCTGGCACGTATGTCATCGTTTGCCGGATGCCTGAACAAAGGCTTGCTCAAAGTCGCGCGTAATTGGGCGATTGCGTGCTCAATGTCAGTTCCTTTTAACTCAACAAATATCTCCGACCAATTCTCAGGAATCCGACCTTCCTGCGTACGCCTTACAAGCACAAGCTTATCACACCTTAGGCCATCTTTGACAATATAACCGTCAACGGCATATACCACGGAGTCTTGTCCTCCGGCAGTTGCCAAGGCATAGCGTTTTCCCTTTTCGCAAACAGCTACCTTAGAACGGAATTGAAGATTCTGTTCCGGCACAAATCCGTCAACAGTCAAACGGTTAAAAGTTGATGAATATTCTCTCTCGCCTCGTTTCATACTTCTCCATATAGAATATTGTTCAATTTACTGATTTTGTCATCTACCCAATCAGAGACACCGTCCAAATCATTTCCAGTGAGCATCGGGATCTCGTTGTCCAATATATTGCGGAACACTCCATCATCTCCTATGAAATAACCGGAAACGGAAGATGACGGTATAATATATTCATCCTCAATCTCTGCCTGTCCTACTTTCTCTGACACTACAGCCGCCAGCAACAGAACATTGACGACTGAAAGGATGTAAGGACTATGGGATGTCATCATCACGAAACTGCTCTCTGAACCTTTATCCAATGCCATTTTCAGAGAACGGATAATGCTCAACACAATCAAGCGTTGTGATTCGGGGTAGAGATTTTGCTCTGGTTCCTCAATGAATACTTGAGCGGACTGATACTCCAACCTTCTTGATGCCAACCCATTGTCTGTTTCGTTGATCGAATTGCGCTCCACCATAGATAATGGAGCGTTTTTGCCAACCTGACTCATCATATAGTTAGCCATCACTTCCAACGGCATAACTGACTGCACTCCGCTTGAAGCATAGAAAGCCGGGGACTCTACACCATCTTCCCTCACAATCATATCCACTCCGGACCTGTTGACATAGCTAAAGCCACCGGTAACTGACAAAGGATATGGATGTTCAGCGGTGTAAGGAGATTTGGCCTCATCCCACTCATAAATGAAATTGAAAAGGACATCCCGATCAGTGGCCTTATAGGCTCGATCAACATTTTGTATGGCGGAAATCAAATTACGTTCAGCAGGGATATAGCACAGCTTGCTGTTGAAACGCCCTTGGGCAAAGTTGTTTTTCCGTAATATTTTTGGGTTTCCACTTTTGCCGACATATTCAATCTGTATAGCGTCCCCGTCATACTTTATCAAAGTGTCATCACGGAAATATTCATCATTCAATCTGTTGAACTGCTTCAACTCCTTGACGAACCGGTTATAGTGGGTATATTGACTGATCAAATCATCGGTTGATACCATAATTCTTTTTTCCACCCAACGACAATAACTGAGCACTTTCATAAAGGTACTCTTACCTGAACTCTGCCGCCCCATCAACAGCATAAACGGTGTGAGTTCTATAGTCGTGGAATCCTCAATGGGACCGAATCCTTTGATATGCAATGTCGCCATATCGTTTTCAATGTTAATGTACTTAACCACAAAAATACTGAAATAGCCTTGCAAATCCAAAAGGTTAAACAAAAACACTCGTTCGGCAGAGTCAAAACCACACGTTCGTCCGCCAAAACGGCCATTTCCCCGGACAAGCCGCACTATATCACTGGTTTGTCCGGGGAATACGGCTTTCTCCGGACAAACATAACTCAATTGCATAAAGGATGGAAAAAACTATCTCCTCGGAATTTTTTACAAAAAGCTTTCAGGCGATAGGCCTTTTCAAGGCATCAGGTGGCGTATTGGGATGAATTGCGAACGACTTGGAGGTTTACTTTTTCAGCATCAAGCACAACTGGGGACGTTCTGTGGCATATAGGGCTGAAAGTGTTTTGTAAGGATATTTCCTGATCGCTTCGGCAAGCTCTGCGACCAGGTATTATTCTATGGTATTCAGCAGATCACAATCGTTCAGGCGATCGAAATCTGATTTAAACAAGCGATCTTGAATGATTCGGTACTTTTCAAATTCGGATTCAGCAAAACTTTTGGCAAATTCCGCAGTAATCTTTCCGGCATCGTTCAATATAGCATCACCACCAGCTTCAAGGATTATGTCTATGCGTTTAGCCCAGTCTTCCATAGTCATCGGAATATGCCTGTCTGCCATTCTCTCGGCCATATCCAAAACGGAGTTGACCAATTTTCCCATATCCTCCAATTCCACACCATTCAGGTAATTCTTCGCTATACTGACATCTGATTTCACAATCTTTCCATCCGGAGCATTCTCCCAGAGGTCGTCAAACCCATATGTTCCTTACCTGCATCAGCTCTTTCCACAATCAGTTCTGCGGCGGTGTGGCCGTGAACGGCAAAGTGAATTTTATTCTGTACCTTTTTGTAGAACAATCTTGTTGTGGGCGCGTCACGGTTATACAACAGCTGTGGCGTAAATGTCAGTCAGTTTCTGGTAGAATCTTCTCTCACTCAACCGAATCTCACGAATCTCTGCAAGCAGATGTTCAAAGTAGTCTTCTCCGATGAAGGTTCCATTTTCCATCCGCTTTTTATCCACAACATAGCCTCGAATTGTGAACTGTCGCAAAACACTTGTGCACCACTGACGAAACTGTGTGGCTCGGATAGAATTGACACGGTAGCCTACCGAAATAATCGCATCAAGATTGTAAAATTTCGTCATATACATTTTACCATCCGCCGCAGTTGCCGAGATTTTCTCGGTAACTGAACCTTCTTCAAGTTCACCAGATTTAAAGATATTCTTCAGTCAGGTGCAAGCCAATATTATCAGACGAGCAGTCAAATAGCATCGACATTGCTTTCTGAGTAGCCCCTATACTTTCATTCTTATATAGCACCTGAATACCTTCCTCCTTCCCTTCCGCTATGAAGGTGAGAAATTCAGCCGTGCTGTTCCGCACTAAAACATTCTTCATCATCTATCTTTCTTTCAACAACTTAGTAACCTTCAAAAAATAACCTGCATCATCTTAAGGAATCTTTTCGGTCTATATCTCTTTCTCATCAGTCATGTGCCACCGGCACACTCCTTCTTCGAAAATAGATCTATCCTCGAAAATATTCTCTTAATCTGAGGCAACTTATTTTTTTCATGTTACTTAATCATATCTTCACAAAAATAATGAATAGTCCCGGCAAATACAAGTCACTTGACCTCCAGGTTGCGCGGGACGGCAGCGGCGTTGGCGCGGTAATGCGGGGCGTAGAGGGATTCGATTTCGGGGACGGGAGCCTGGAAGGTGCCGGGCTGGGTCACGAAAAAGTCCTCGGTGACGGTGGTGCGGCCTTCGGGATAGGTGTCGAAATAGAATACGGTACGGTCGGGCTTCACGTCACGATAACCACACGGGGAGACACGGTACCAGCCGTCAACGGTCAGCGGGGTGAAAGACAGATTGTAGATCCCAGACAACTGGTCAACTGGAATCAGAGACGCCTCACGTGGTGCGGTCAGACGGATGAAACTTCGGTTCTCGGAGTTCTGGACGGTATAGACGGCACGGATGCGGTCTCCCCGACGGACGGTGTCACCAGGATGAAGCTCCTTGTCTCCAATAAAATAACGCTTTTCAAGGGAGAAGCCGTTGCCGGAGGCCTTCACATCAGCAAGAGGCTTCAGCACACGCTGGGTCAGGGTCACGACACTGGTGTTCAGCAAGTCGGTGCTACCCTTTCCGACTGAACACAGGGCGTTCACAAAGGCAGGATCCGTGTCCCAGTTCTGGGTTTCTTTCTGCAATATCAGCCACAGGCGGACTCCATCGGCGATCTCGGCGGCTTTCTGACCGGTGACTTGATCAGAATGTGAGGAAGCATATTCAGAAAGCACATCGGAGATGAGCGAGTGGGCATAGGCTTCGTTTTCCAGCAGTCCTCTGAACGGCATCACAGCGTTCGGGTAGTAGAAGCCGCCACCATCGTGCCTGACAGCATATTCAAGGATGGAGAGGATGTCTTCGTCCATTGATCTGCGGAGCGCGGCATCGACATTGAAACGCTCGACCCAAGCGCGAGCCAAGGATATTCCTTCTTCGGAGCCGATCAGATTGCTGAGGGTACGGACACGTCTTGCCTTCGCACCTGGCTGACCATCAATGAAATCGAAGCGGTTGGAAGGTGAAAGGTAGATGCGGGCATATTTCCGGAAAGAGGAGAGTCGGGAGCGGTACTCCTTGCGCTGCGACTTGTCCATCCGCACCTTGAACCAGACCGATGGGAAGTTCGAGCGGACGAGCATATAAGTGTCGTTCGACAGGCCGCCGAACCAGCGCGGGAAGCCCAGGAACTGAGTGGAATCCAGATACTCGACAGAAGACGTCAGATCAGGAATATTCCCGCCAAGACTTCTCACCAAAGCCATCCGATCCAGCACCGTGGCGGTGACTGACTGTGAGGAACGCATACCTTCGAACCAGCCGAAACCGCCGTCGGAGTTCCTGCACGCAAGGATTCTGCCCAGCAGCGAAGTGTCGCGCTCCGACTTGAATGATTTGAAGCAATATGCCTCTGTAAGTGACAGTACATCATTGGATGACGGCTTGGACTTCTGTGTCGCGGCCTCTTCGATCATCTTGCCGATCGAGATCTCTTCGCAGACGGCACCAGCGGAGGATACGTTCACGAAACGGCTTCTGAGCGATTCCAGCAACTTATCCTTGTCAGTTCCCGGCAAGGCTATGGCTGAATGGGACTCGGTGATGACCTGACTCGCATCGTGAACCGGAACACCGAACTGGACAGCGTCACTGAATGATTTTGAGGCGAATATGACCTTGAAAGTCAGTGAGTCGATGTCGTGAGGCACATCAACCGGGAAAGACACGACCGATTGTTCACGACCGTTCACCGTCACTGGAACTTTCAGCGAGTCAATGGCTTCGCCGCTTCTTGAATATTCAAGGATCTTCATCTCGCCCTCTATCACCGCGTCTGAATTGCCGACGGTGGTCGCCGTCAATGTCCATTCGTCTCCAGAGTAAAGATACCTCGGAGCGTTGACGGAAACTTTTACAGGCACGGTGACGGTGAAGTCCCTTGTCAATGTGCCGTTGCGCATCGCCTTGTCGTGAGCGAAGAACAAAACGTGATAGGTCGAGAGTTTGTCAGATGTCTTAAACGTAAATTTGACCTCGTTGTTTTCCGGATAGAGGAACGGCTCAAAGGCCAAAGATTCTGAGAATATCTTTCTGACAGCCAAGGATGTGAAATCATAATCAGCGGCGGCAGAAGCACTTGACTCAGATTTCTCATAATTGCGTCCCGAATCATTGGAACGGTTCTTACGACGCCGTGCCGATTTGGAGGCGACTCCGTAACCAATCACCATCACCTCATCAAGCAGTGACTCGTCTTCCTCAAGGACGATATTCATTCCCGAAGTTCCTCGCAATGTCACACTCCAGTAGCCTATGTAACTGATTGTTATCAGCGTCCCAGGACTTGCGTCAAGTGAGAAATACCCGTCAAGGTTAGCTGATGTGCCATAGGAGGTGCCGTCCACGATGACTGACGCTCCGATAAGCGGCTCCCCGTTCACATCCGTCACTATACCGTTTATCCCGGAAGAAAATCCACTACCGATGTTACCTAAAGACTTGTTCGTGATATATCCGCAGGCGATATCCATCTGGACATTTGAAACGACATTAGGTTCAAGCCTTACCGGATTCCAGATCTCCTTTCTGACCGCGTCAAGACTCTTGTCATAAATCGCCGCGAGACCTTCGATGCCATCCGGGATGCGGACCTTGACGGTATATTCAGTGCCAGGATTGGTGACATCGGTGAAGGCGCTGAAATCCAGAGGCATATCAAGTTCGTCCGACAGTCTGTTGTAAGTATGCTCGTACTTAAAGAAGCGGCCATATTTAAAGAAGATCAACTGGATGCTGACAGGGCCATCAGCTCCAGCTGGGTAGCGAAAACGCAATTCTCGCAGCGAACCGGCAGACGAGCCGTCCATCGTCACCATTCTGGATTCAAGGATATTCCCGCCACAGTCAAGCATTGTCGCGACCGCCCATAATGGTGCCACAGAAGCTCCGAGCGTCATAACGATGTCCTCGCCAAGAGCGACTTCGGTCTTACCCGGCAACAGAAGACAGACAGCAGGAGCCACAAGCGACTTCGCCTCACGGCTCACCTTCACAAGGTTATATTCTTTCTCCGCCTTGACCACCTTGCCAAGACTGTCCGTTTTCTCTGAATATGCCCGGAGAACATAAAGTCCGTCAGCCGTTGTCGGCAAGTCAATCTCATCGCCGGAAGCGCATTTACCTGTCTGCAAGACTGTTCCGGAAATGTCCAAGAACTCATAGCGAATCTCAGACTTCACTTTTTTACTGAATCTGTCACGGACTTCCAGCGCAAAAACAGCCTTGTCTTCGGTCACGATTCCCTGTGACACCTTGCCAGATTCGTTCAGATCAGCAAGCAACAGATTCCCGTCAATACCGTTAACCAGACGGACATCAAGCTTGATCACATTATAGACATTGACCGACGTGTCAAACGCTCTGGTCTCCCCTGTCTCGTCCTTCACGGTCACATTGATTGAATATCGTCCTTGATCCTTCGCCTTGAATCTATAACTGAAACGTCCGTCCGATGAGGACTTTATCTCTTTTTCATCCACTGTCTTCCCGTCACACGACACCGTTAACGTCATCCGGGCGGAAGCGAGGCTATGCCCCGAGAGGCTCTCGACCTTTCCGGAGACGGTCACGGAATCTCCGGCGAAATAAAGTGATTCCTGCTCATCAAAAGTCAAATCGAACGTTGGCAATACAAAATCCTCTACCCTGAACATTCTGGACGTAATCTCCTTGTCGCCATTGGCAACAGCAATCTTGAACAGCCCGTTGCGCCGCCCTTTCGGAATGACGAACTCTCCGGCGAAGGACCCGAAATCGTTGGTGCGGAACGACTTCTCCTCGATCATATTCATCTGAGAATCGTATAACGCGGCCTTGAATGCCTTTTCTTTTCCGATGACTTCCAATTGTTTATGAATATCTCCACGGAACATCACGGCTTTGAACCGGACTGTGTCGCCGGGCTTGTAGGCTCCACGGTCGTTGAATATTCGGCCGTAGGTTTCTGTTTCAGAATGATTCCCTACGGTCGCTTCGACAGGCTCAGCGACCAAAGCCCTACTGGTCACTGAGCTTGTCGAAGTGACCGGACGGTCAAGATACGACGCCTTGACAATGACAACCTCCTTGCTGAGCCGAACCGATTTCCCATCTGTCACCGAGCAGACAATCTTGCACTCAAGCCCAGACTTCTTAGCCGCCAGTTCCTGCATCTCGGAAGGCAATAACGTGAATCCATCAATGCTCAGATGCGCCGAGAGCACCCGCTCCCCTCTCGTCATCTTGACATCAACCTCCTTGAAAGGCTCTCCGGTGATGTAATCAGCAGGGAAAACCGCGAATCCGTCACCCTGCTTCCTGACAGCCACGGACACTGTCTTGTGAACGTACGAGATCTCGGCCTCTTTCCCGGAGCCAGAAACCTTGATCCTATAGTCTCCATCCTCCAGCTCCGGCAGAGCCACCTTCACAGTGTCCCAGGCGTAAAAACTCCGTACCTGATTATCAAGCCTTTTACGGAACACACTCTTACCCTGGCTCTCAACCGACAGATTGGCCGACTTGATATTCCTGAACCGGACCAGCACGGTGTCTTCACGGACCAACACGGAAACATCCTTATCCTCCAGCCTATCAATCAATGACGAAATCACACCTCCACATTCCTCAGCGATTATCTTATTCACATCATTAGAGGAAACAAAGAGAAGATCCGAACTTACATATTTTGGAATATACGACTCCCGCTCTTTCTCGAAAGCCTGACATTTGGAGTCAAGCTCGGCAAACTGCCGCGATGTTCCTCCCTCCTTAATCAACCGATCATATTCCCTTTTAAGCAGCACCCTCCTCGGCAGCAACGCCACTACGCTTCCGCTCCAGTCCGTGGCGAGGCGTTCCAGTTCCTTGTCTCCATCCTTGCGAAGCGCCTCACTATAGGCAAGCAACGCAGATTGAGGAAAGTTCCCGGCGACCGCATCCTTCAAGAGCTCCAAAGCCTTGTCGTGCGCGGAAGCGTCTGACAGACAGTGCCAAAGAATATATTCATAGTCATTAGGGATGAATTCGTGGTCGCAGACATAGCCGTCGCCCCAGTAGCCGCGCCGCCAAAAATCATCGTTTTTTCCTTTTTTCAAGACCTCGGCATTATCCTCCGCGAACCGCAGCGCGTCAAATTCCTGCCGTCCCAAATCACCCGAATTAATTAATGAATATGCCATTATGGGTTTTCCGGCCTTGATGAACTCTTCCGTCAATACGTTTCTCAAAGGGTCCCGCAGCTTCCAGTTCCTCCGCGCCTGTGTCGTGCAGATAGTTACCACCGCGTCATAGTAGTCCTTGTCCAGCCGGTTCTTCAGCGCCTGTTCTTTGATGAACGTCAGCAGAGCGATCTCTTTCTCCGGCCTGTCACGCCTGGAAAGCCGCTCGTACCGCCTCCACTCCCTCTTGAGATAATGTCCGTTAATATCCGGATATTCAGCAACTCTGGCCTCCCGCCCGTGCATAACCGGGCACAAAGCCAACATCATCATCGACAAAACCAGAATCTTTCTCATAACCGTCTGTTTTAGTGACGGCAATATACGCAATTTATCCGGAACCGCAGCCTTTTATGATGATGAATATGTCGTCTTACTTCTCCTCCATAAAGAGCTCACCTTTGAGGTACTTGACGCTTTGGGTGGCGAAATTGTAGCCTCGTGAACCAGGCTTGGCGACTTTAAGGTACTTCTCGTACCATTCGAGGGCGGATTTGTAGTCCTTTTTCTGCTCGTAGCAATAGGCGATGTTGGTAAGGGCGGAGATGAATTTCGGATTGTAACCGTATGCCTTCTGATAATGAGCGATAGCCTCGTCCCAATGGAAAAGTTTCGCTTCTCCGAGACCATATTGCTGATAAAGCCTGAACATAATCAGCGGATCCGGCTGAAGCATGTTCATCGCCTTGTCAAGCCACGGTTTGACCTCCTTCTCAAAAGAACGGTTGCTGTCGGCATAGACCGCCGCTATTGAATATGCCAGATTAACATCGCTTGAATCAATCTGCCAAGCCGCAAGCAGTTCTTCCTGCGCACGATACATGACCTCCGTGTGCCAATAGCATTGTCCGAGATAATAGTGGACCGGATAGGAATCGTTACCAAGTTTCTCCTGACGCTCAAAGACATCGATCGCAGGGGCATATTCATTATTGGAATAGTGTGCCAGACCTTTGATCGGGGCGATGGTGAAATTGTCGGGATCCAAGGCAAGATATTCATCTGTCAGACGGATCGCACTATCATAGTCCCGGCGAGAGAGGAGAATCCGCGCGGCTTTACTCACTACGCTTTCATTCAATGGTTTAAGAGACAGCGTAAGACGATAGTACGTCAGCGCGGAGTCCGGCATATCCGCCTGATTGAACGAGTCCCCCACCAACGCGGCGATTGCCGGTATCGTGTCAAGTTGCAGCACCGCCTTCCCGGCCTCAGCGCTCTGGGCGAAAGCCTTCATCCTATAGAAAGTCTGCATCTGCTTGACTTTGTACAGGATGTTCCGCGGGAACTTGGAGGTCAGCAGGAAATATGTCCCAGCAGCGGACTCGTAGTCCCCGTTCTGGAAATGACAGTCTGCCAGCTCGGACAGAATCTCCTCGTCGAAACGGTCCGGAGTGACGAAAGCGGACAATCTCTCGATCGCCTCGTCAATTTTGAATATACTCTTGAGGTACCGGGCCTCACTCAAGGCCGCGTTCCGGTCTGACTGTGGATCGGCCACTTGCGCCGCCACAATCTGTGGCGACGCAAGCAAGCTGATCGTAATCAATAATTTGTAGCTTAATCTCATTATTTGAGTCGGAATATGATAGGGAATGTGTAGGTGACATCGACCGCCTTGCCCTGCATCTTACCTGGTTCCCATACAGGAGAAGATTTGACAATCCTCAACGCTTCCTCATCCAAGGATTTGAAGGTTCCTCTCAAGACTTTGACGTTTTCCATTTTTCCTGTCTTTGTGATAGTGAACTGAACAACGACGCGACCTTGTTTCTTAGCTTTCTGAGCATCCTCCGGGTAGATCAAATGCTCATTGACCCATTTGGCGAAATTGTTCGCGTCACCGCCTTGGAACACCGGTTTGGTCTCCACCATTTGGAATGGGACAGGTTCATCATCATCGGTGGTAACATCTGTGTTAATATCGTTGCGACTTTCCCCGGTGACAGTAACCGAGACGTTCTCTGGCGCTGTTTCCGAGATCATTGTCTCATCGGACAACGATCCGGTTGAATCCGGTTTTGTGAAACTGCTGAAGCACAATGTGCAAACAAGAAGTGGTATGCAGACGACATACGCAAGCCTGAACCATCCATTAGTTTTTTCTGACATCATCATAGCGATTCGATTTGAAAGTTTTGTGTGGTTGAAACCGTTCGCAAGCCGGAAACGATGCTCGCCGACCGCCTTCCTGACCAGAAGCAGCTGATAGTCAGCGGCGTTGACACCTCGATTAATCACAGATTCATCGGCTTCATATTCGTGAAGCATCTTGAGTTCAGCCCTGGCAAGCCAGACGAGAGGATTGAACCAGTGCAGGACAGTGATAACCGAGAACAGCAGCACGTCCACAGAATGGCACTTCCTCACGTGGCTCATCTCGTGCGTCAGGATCACCGGATTCACGGTGAAGTCCTCCCGGCTGATCACGATGTGACCCAAGAAACTGAATGATGCCACCGGAGCGTCCACGATAGTAACCTTGAACCCCTCTTTCTGAATATGCTCGCCAGAGGCTATCATACGGGATGTCTGGATTACGGACAAGATATTCATAATCAAGACAACGAAGGCCCCGAGAAAGTATATTCCTGAAACGACTCCGAGCCAGGATATTCCTTTGTCTGCCGCGTTCAGGGTTCCGCCTTCCGCGCTGACCACCGCTTGCGGCAGGGTCAGGGTCGGGATGACGTTCGAGACCACGGTTCCGCTGAAATCCCAGCGGACGAGCGGCAGCGCCAGACAAAGCAGGCTGCCAGCCATCAAGGCGAACCGGTTGAAGGTGAAGAAGGTGGTCTTCCGCATCAGCAGGATAAAGAATGCGTAAAATACTGAGAGAAGCAACCCGCTCGTTATCAGGTAAGCGATCATTTCCTTTTGCTTTCGATTTGAGAAATGAGTTTTTTAAGGTCCTCCACATCCATCTTGTCCTCTTCCACGAACTGTGAGACAAGGCTGATGTAGGAGTTGTTGTAGTAACGGGAGACAACGTCCCCGACGGTAGTCCCGTGATAGTCACGTTCCGTGAGCGCAGGACTGTACTGGAAAGAGTTCGCCATCGGCTTGCGCCTGACAAATCCCTTATCCTCAAGGAATTTCACCTGTGTCGCCACGGTGTTGTAGTTCGGCTTCGGGTCGGGAAGCGCCGCGACGATGTCACGGATAAACACCTCGCCTTTGGCCCAGATGATGTTCATCACCTCTTCCTCTTTTGCAGTAAGTCTCTGTTTCATTGCTCGATTCTTTAAGTTAACAAACGCGCGATTTTTATCTTACGGATGCAAAGATAAGAATAAAAATCATATCTCCTAATATTTTTAGGTGTTTTAAGAATATTTTTAGTTGCGCACACAATGTGTACCAGGATCTCGGAATATTTTATCATAAATACTTTAAGCCAAAGGTCTTATGACGTATTCAAAGAAGATTGACGGTGAGATAAGCGTACCGTTTGGATTCACACCTATGTAAGTAAATAAATGATGGAAAATCCTATACTCTCACAGACAAAAGGCGTACCTACGAAAAATAAAGGTCAAATGACATTGGTGCCAGCCACGCACTCCGAAAGCCCTCTTCACTGCGCTAATGCTCCGTTCAGAAGGCTTGGTTCCGTCCTCTGGGACACAGTGCGCCCATCCTAACTCCACTTATGGCAGCTCCACTGCGAAACTCTTCATTCCGCGCCGCACATCGCGCATAAAGGGAATAAGGTCAAGAGACTGTGACCGGACAAGCCGGCCACAGACTCTTGCTGGTTTGTCCCCCACCGCCCTGATATGCGCCCCTAAAGAAGTTCTCCATCATAGCGTTGTCGAGACAGTTACCCTTTCTGGAGATGCTTTGTTCTATGCCATTCTATTTCAGTGTATTTTGATACTTAACATGCTGATAATGCCATCATTGATCTGAATGAAGGATTAAGCCTTCATGGTTAGGGATCTTTTTCATGGCGTTATTGACCATATCAATAACCATTTTTATAATACTCCCGGATTTTAATACAGGTGCTTTATTTAAAAACAATAACTTCGCACCATAAAGCATTGTGGGCTGGAGCCTGCACAACTCACTCGATACGTCAAACTGCATAGATGCGCTCAAAAGTGCCATTACAAGGCACGGAGCTCCGGAGATAATCAACTCTGATCAGGGATACGTATTCCAGGCCATGGTCGGCCACTAATTTACCTCATCATTTTAATAACATCTTCCGGCAACATCGCATTCCCGGCATCATCTTTCGGAGCATTCTTAAGAAACAGGATAGGAACAATAGTGTAGCTCTTGGCAAACGGCAGCAAATTAGCTTTACGGAGAAGTTCGGCTGTCAGTTGTTTCCCATTCTCCCCTGTTGTCCATTTGCATTCGCCAACAAGCAGATATTTTTTGTCAAGCGATTCGGCCATAACATCGAACTCGACCTGTTCCGGCTTCTTATCCTCATTGAGAATAGAACCCCACCAACGTTTTGCCTTACCATAAACAATTCCATTGACCATATTTCCCGTTACAGCATCCCTGCATAGTTTTTCCCAACGAATACTCACATACTCCGAGAAATGGGCTGTCAGTGCCTGTTCTAATGGTAAGCGACGGCCAAGCTCGATAAACGAGCGATTAGGAACGACAAACTGATAGTAGAATGCCATAAAAGGGTCTGCAATCTTATATAGGCTCTTTTTTGCATTCTTTTCGTCAATTCCGAAAGGAACATCTTTCTCTAAAAATCCTAGGTCTATAAGTTTCTTCAACGGACGCGATAGATTGGTTGCCGGCTCATCGCATCGTGCGGCAATTTCGGAAAGCCGGTTTGCGCCAGTCCCAATATAAGACATGATCGTTGAAGTCTTGACTATATCCTTGACATCATCCTGAAATAGTTTTATCGGCTCTTCATAAAGAGTCCCATTTACCGAAAGGATATTGCGCCACAGGGCATCATCAAGCGAACTTCTGTTTTCCCTCAGTTCCCAGTAACGCGGCACACCGCCCCATACGGCATACTCTTCAATGGCATTCATCGCATTAAGATGCAAAGCCTTTTGAATATACGGCAAGTGTATCGGCGTAAGTCTCATAATCTCATCAGCACGCCCATATAGAGGAGCGGTAGAATCAAGGAACAACCCATACATCATATTTTGTGATGAACCGCAAAGCACAAGGTTATACTTCAACAGCTTCTCATCAACAAGTTTCTGCAATACAGACGGCAACTCTGGCGATTGCTCTATAAGATACGGAAATTCATCCAAGCACAAAGTAAAACGTTTGTCTGTCCGATAATTGACCGCACGAAATATAGATTCCCAATCCGGATATGTCAGTTTGTCGAAATCCGGGAAGATTTGTGCTATTACTTTTGCAAGCAATACTCTCTGATGTTGCTCTTCAGAACGGTCTGCAAGGAAGTAAACATCATTTTCTGACAACACCCTTTTAATGAGCGTTGACTTACCCAGCCGTCTGCGACCGTACATCACGACTAACGAGGACTTCTCTCTTGCAAGTGCATCCTTTAATCGTGCAGTTTCATCTATTCTGTCAACGAATTTCATATACCCTATTTATTATGTAATACAAACATAATGTTTTTGCTACATAATACAAAATTATGAACAATGTTTTTTATTCCAACAGAACAAATCGCCACTTTTGTATAGCCGATATGAATCGAGAAGTACAATTCCTTCTGTACAATATATGCCGGCAGACAGCGGCAAAGTGCAGGTAGTCGTAAAAGATGAAACGATATGGTGTACCCAAAGAGCTATGGCACTGCTATTTGGGCCGGCTTACCTGCAATCGGCAAACATGTGAAGAACATATTTGAAGATGGGAAGCTTTCACAGGATATGACTATTTCCAAAACGGAAATAACCACTCCGCAAAGTGCTATGGATGACAAGTTCCAAACTCAGAAAGTGGACTTTTATCATCTTGATGCGGTAATTGCCGTCAGA
>ENA-ORSK01000662-ORSK01000662.1-human-gut-metagenome-genome-assembly--contig:-NODE-662-length-33052-cov-6.609480_pt1 | contig 33052 bp, 43 predicted proteins | sample MGYA00242192_ERZ509159 | MGnify/ENA primary metagenome ERZ509159 (study PRJEB26280, sample SAMEA2338663) | human gut metagenome | biome: human gut; feature: human-associated habitat; material: faeces...
ACCGTGTCTCAGTTCCAGTGTGGCCGATCAGCCTCTCAGCTCGGCTACCCATCGTTGGCTTGGTGAGCCGTTACCCCTCCAACTACCTAATGGGACGCGAACCCCTCTCAAAGCGATAAATCTTTGACCCCTTCATCATGCGGTGTTGTGGTCTCATGCGGTATTAGCAACAGTTTCCCGTTGTTATCCCCCTCTTTGAGTCAGGTTATTCACGCGTTACTCACCCGTTCGCCACTAAGTTAAAGGCCGAAACCCTTAACTCCGTTCGACTTGCATGTATTAAGCACGCCGCCAGCGTTCGTCCTGAGCCAGGATCAAACTCTTGAGTTAAAATCCTTTAAAAGCTCGCGCTTTTGCTCTTATTTCTTTTGCGTCTGTCTCGCGACTTCGTCATCCGACAGACCGCCGGTCGTCTCAAAATTACTTTTGTTTGTTTGCGCTTGATCTGCTCTCTCGAGCATCTCTTCTTGGTTCACTATACGGTTTTCAAGGAACATCCGGTTCCCGAACTTCCGTCCTCTCACCGGGCTGCCTTTCCCTCGACTCGCTCGCGCTGCTCACTTCCGTTCGCACCCCTCGGCTCTCACCTCGGTTTCGCTCGCTTGTCTCTCTCGTCCGACAGCTTTGCTATTATACCTCCCCCGCAAGCTTTTGTCAACACCTTTTTCCATTTTTCTTTCCGTCCCTTTTTACGCCGCATTGCCTTCCGTGTTGTTCATACCCCTCACGGAATGATGCAATTCCCTTTCGACGTTTATAACCCCTTTTTGCCCTCTGTTCGTTCATTATATTAAAAAGTATATTCGTAATTTCCGCTTTTTTTGCAAATTCGCCCCAGTCGGCAGCTCTCAAAAGGCGTATTTTTATCCCCACGAATCTTGCGTTGCAATGAAGTTTTTTACACATTCGGCCGCCTCACCCCTCTTGTTGCTGTATGTTATTCCGTGCTTCGCACCCGAAAAAAACACAGCTTCCGCAATTTTGGCTGATTCTGCACTCCGAAGAATCCGTTCCGCGCTGCCGTGCGCAACCTTATTATCCTCTCGCGACTGGATTACGAGCAGCGGTGCGGTTATTTTCGAAACCGCTTTGTTTGCATGGCGGCGTATTTTATTCAAATCGGAAATTCTTGCTGTGGCCATGCCCATATAAGTTTGCGCTTCCTCATCCTCCTGCCAGTGAGGTTCACCCGTTATAATATAAGGCACCGCAAGCGAAATAAATCTGCAAATATGCAGATAAAGCTTCATCTTCGCCGGTGCGCAGATCATAATTACGCCGTCAACTCGTCTTTCGGAAGCAACAATTGCAGCAAGCAGTCCGCCCATGCTTAACCCGGCAACATAGATTTTTTCACATCCCGCCGCAGTCAATCGGTCATAAGCCTTTAACGCGTCATCAATCCATTCCCGTGCGCATGATTTCCGCATGTTCCGCAGATTTGTCCCATGACCCGACAGCAACGGAGCGTAAATTGTGTATCCGTTTTCGTTTTCGACCGCTGTATTCAAGCGGCATTCCTGTTCGCCGGCTTCAAGACATCTCCAAATTGAATGCATGTTTGCGGGAGTGCCTGTGAAGCCATGCAGAAGCAGCACTCCCGTTTTTCCGCCGCAATGAAAGTATTCATGTGTAAGCGGTGTAAAATTCCAATCCTTATCAGCAATTTTTTCTTTCATGATTAGTATCGCCGCGGTTGCCGGCGCAGATATTATTGCAGAGCAGCTCTGTCCTTATCCGTATGTTTCTTATTTCTTTTCGATTATTTCAAGCACCTCACCCATATACATCGTGTGCGGTGCTTCGGTCTGATAATAAGCCTCAATCACCGACTTCGGCATGTTTGCGGTATCAAAATCCTGTTTATATATTTTTCTGCAAACTATTGTTGTTTCCGCTTCCCTGAAGCCGACACTGCCGCCAACCGCAATCGGAGTGAGTGATGTTTTTGCAACTTTATCGCCGTCGCGGCCTGACTCTCTGCCGAGAATGCCAAGATCGGGCTTATATTTCTTATCAAAGAATGTGACCGTAAAAATTTCGTTGTTTTCAATGAAATCATGCGTATAGCGGCAGGGTTTGACATAAACGGAAACTATCGGGCGCGCCGAATCCTCACCGTTCCATATGCAGCCGAGACTGCCCCAGCTTATCGTCATCGTGTTGTAATGCGTCAGGCTGCCCGCTGTGACGAGGGCCCAATTATCGTTAAAAAGCATGAAGTTTTCTTTGGTTAATTTCATTTCGGAATTACCTCCGTCCGAGTATTTTCTGTTCTTTATATTATACCATTCAAGTTGTTTTTTCAACCCCCGTCTTCATCAAAAATGCAAAAAAGAACAGCGAACTGTCCTTTCTGCTCTGTTTATTATTTTACATTACCCTGAAAATTCGTTTCAGCACTTCTAATTCACGAATTCCGGTATCATCGAGCAGAATAAGAACTTTAAGCAGCCCGTTTCTCATAAAAAGCTCACTCCGGGCAATAAATTCACTCCGTCCGAAATCAAATTCGGACGGAGTGAAAGTCTGTTTCTATGAAAAGTCAATTTCTGTGAAAGTTAATTTCTGTGAAATTCACTTCCTATGTTACCGACTCATGCGCAAACCGTGCACAATGACTCAGTTATGTTTATAGTGAACGTGGAGCATCTCATGGTTCCTGCCCTTGACATAATCGGCATAGAGCTTATCCATGAGGGGGTTGGTGTCGGAAGTCTTAAGCGTGTTGGTCATATCGGAAGAATACAGACCGTCCGCCCTGACTTTCTTTGCGTTTTCGAGGGTAACAGGCTGGCCGCCGCCGTTTACGCAGCCGCCCGGGCACGCCATAACTTCAACAAAGTCAAAGCTGACTTCTTTTGCAAGAAGCTGCTTGATAAGCTTCTCGGCATTGCCGAGACCGCTTACGACCGCAATGCGCAGTTCGCCGCCGTTGAAGGGAACGGTGAATTCCTTCACGCCTTCGGTGCCGCGAACGCCGCAATTGCCGATGCTGCGGATTGCATTGATGGACTTGTCATCGGAAACCCTGCGGAGAACAGCCTCGGTAACGCCGCCGGTTGCGCCGAAAATGACGCCTGCACCGGAGAACATGCCGAAAGGTGCATCGATAGCTTCGGGAACAACGGTATCGAATTCGATGCCGGCAGTCCTGATCATGTGGATGAGCTCCTGAGTTGTGATAACAGCATCAACATCGGGCTTGCCGTCATGGGTGAATTCGCTGCGTGCAGCCTCGAATTTTTTGCCGGTGCAAGGCATTACGGCGATGTTGAAATGTTTCTTTTCGCAATCCTTCTGCTGCTCGACGATGAGCGCGGAAAGCATCTGCATCGGGGATTTGCAGGTGGAGATATAGGGCATGATTTCGGGATGCTTCTTCTCTGCAAACTGAATCCAGCCGGGGCAGCAGGAAGTGAACAGGGGCATTCCGGTATTTTTGCCGAGATGTTCAACAAATTCTGCGGTTTCTTCAAGGATGGTGAGGTCGGCACTGACGGATGTGTCGTATACCTTGTCGATACCCAGGCGATGCATTGCGGCAACGAGTTTGCCCATGACATCGGTTCCTTCGGGCATGTTGAGTTCCTTGCCGATCGCAACGCGGACGGCGGGAGCAACCTGCGCCGTTACAACAAGGTTCTTATCGGCGATCGCCTTCCAAACCTTTGCGGTATCCTGCTTGATGGTGATTGCACCGACGGGGCAGACTGCCGCGCACTGACCGCAGCCGACGCATACGGTTTCGGCAATGGGACGTTCAAAAGCGGTGCTGATGAGCATATGAGAACCGCGGTGCGCATAGTGGATCGCGCCGACGGACTGAACCTCGTTGCACATACGGACGCACTGACCGCAGAGGATGCACTTGCTTGCATCGCGGGTGATGCTTACGGAAGAATCGTCAACATAGGTCTTTGCGGTGTTGGGGAAACGAACGGTGCGAACATCGTAACGCTTTGCAAGCTGCTGGAGCTTGCAGTTTCCGTTCTTTTCGCAGGTGTTGCAGTCGCGGCAATGGTTTGCAAGCAGCAGCTCGATGATATTCTTGCGATACTTGCGGAGCCTTTCGGTGTTTGTATAAACCTTCATGCCGGCGCGGGGCTGTGCGGAACATGCAGCATCAAGACCACCGCGCTCGTTTTCAAACATGCACATACGGCATGCGCCGTAGATGGACAGCTCGGGGTGGTAGCAAAGGGTGGGCATGTCGATGCCCGCCTTGCGGATAACTTCAAGGACGTTCTTCTCGCCGTTAAGCTCAACGGCGATGTCGTCAACATACATAAATTTCTTTTCCATTGTTTATTCCTCCCTGATTGCGTGGAACGGGCAGGCGGTGATACATGCGCCGCAGCGGAGACACTTTGTAAGGTCAATATGGAACGGGCTCTTAAGCTCGCCGCTGATCGCGCCTGCGGGGCACTGCCTTGCGCACTTGGAGCAGCCTTTGCAGACTGCGGGATCGATCACGATTCTCTTCAGCCTTGCGCAGTTGCCGGTGGGGCAGCGTTTTTCGAAAATATGCGCTTCGTATTCGTCGCGGAAGTTTTTAATCGTGCTGACGACGGGGTTGGGTGCGGATTTTCCGAGACCGCAAAGAGCGGTGGAAGATACGGTGTCCGCAAGTTCGAGCAGCAGCTCGATGTCGCCTTCTTCGCCCTTGCCGTGAACGATGCGCTCAAGGATCTCAAGCATACGCTTGGTGCCTTCACGGCAGGGGGTGCACTTGCCGCAGGATTCGTTCTGGGTGAAGTGCATGAAGAAGCGTGCAACTTCGACCATGCAGGTTTTGTCGTTCATGACGACAAGGCCGCCGGAACCGATCATTGCGCCGACTTTCTTAAGGGAGTCGAAATCAAGGGGCAGGTCAAGATCTTTTTCGGTCAGACAGCCGCCGGAAGGACCGCCGATCTGAACGGCTTTGAATTGACCTTCACCGCGCATACCGCCGCCGACAGTATAGACGACTTCGCGCAGAGTGGTGCCCATGGGGACTTCGATAAGACCGGTGTTTGCAATATTGCCGGTGATTGCGAACGCCTTCGTGCCGGGGCTGGATTCGGTACCGATGGTGCAGAACCACTTTGCGCCCTTGGAGATGATGGAAGGAACGTTTGCATAGGTTTCAACGTTGTTGAGAACAGTGGGCATTTCGAACAGACCATGTTCAACGGTGCGCGGGGGCTTGGTGCGGGGCATACCGCGCTTGCCTTCGATGGAAGCGGTCAATGCGGAACCTTCGCCGCAAACGAATGCGCCTGCGCCCTGGTTGATATGGAGATCGAAATCAAAGCCGCTGCCGAGAATGTTCTTGCCGAGCAGGCCGATTTCCTTTGCCTGTTCGATTGCGGTGCGGAGTCTGAATACCGCAAGGGGGTATTCGGCACGGACATAGATATAACCTTCGGTTGCGCCGCAGGCAACTGCTGCGATCATCATACCTTCGAGCATACGGTGCGGGTCGCCTTCCATGATGCTCCTGTCCATGAATGCGCCGGGGTCGCCCTCGTCGCCGTTGCAGACAACGTATTTCTGTTCGGCTTTTTGTGCTTTGACCTGTGCCCACTTTTTGCCGGTGGGGAAGCCGCCGCCGCCTCTGCCGCGGAGCTTGGACTCGGAGATTTCGTTAACGATATCATCGGGAGTCATGTCGAACAGAGCCTTTTCAAAAGCGGTGTAACCGCCGATGCTGAGATATTCCTTGACGGAAAGTGCATCAATGTGGCCGCAGTGTTCAAGAACGATGCGGGTCTGGTTTTTGTAGAAGGGAATTTCTTCCTGTTTCCTGTAGATTTCGCCGTTGCGCTTATATGCAAGCCTGTCGATGGGCTCGTTGTTGAGAATCGTTTTTTCAACGATTTCTTCGCAATCGGAAAGCTGAACCTTGGTGTAGAGGTATCCCTCGGGTTCGATGCGAACAAGGGGACCCATTTCGCAGAAGCCGTGGCAGCCGCTCTTTTTCATTGCGATGCTGTTATCGGCATTTTCTGCCTGAGCGTGACATGCGCACTCGCCGCCATGGATGCCGGGTTCATGGGGTTCAACCTTGAGTTCGACGGGGCAGCTGATGCCGTTTGCTTCGATGAGTTCTTTGAGCCTGTCAAAGATCTTCAGTGAGCCGCTGGATACGCAGCCCGTGCCGGCGCAAACAAGAATCCTTCTTTTCTGGAGCTGAGCCGCAGCCATGCAGCCCTCGCGAAGCGCGATAAGATCCTGCCTGTTTTTAAGCATGTTAATTCTCCTCCCTGAGTTCCTTAAGGACTTCGGCTGCCTTTTCCTTTGTCATCTGGGAATAGACTTTGCCGTTTACGGTGATGACCGGTGCAAGACCGCATGCGCCGAGACATGAAACTGTTTCAACGGTGAATTTAAGGTCATCCGTTGTTCTCTTCGTTGCGGAAAGGCCGAGTTCCTTGCGCAGATAGTCAAGAACGTCGGTGGAATGGCGAACGTGGCAAGCCGTGCCGTCGCAGCAGCGAATGATATTCGTGCCCTTGGGTTCAAGGGAGAAATTCTCATAGAATGTTGCAACGCCGTAAATCTTTGCCTCGGGTACGCCGAGCTTTTCCGCAAGATAAGGGAAAGCTTCCTTGGGCAGGTAGCTGTAGTGTGCCTGAACTTCCTGAAGAATGGTAACGGTGTGGGATTCATCGTAATTGTGTTCTTTCAGAATTTCATCGAGCACGTTGTAATCGAACTCTTTGTTCATTTTCCGTCTCCTTATTAAAATAGATATTTTGAAACCGCTGTTCCCTCGTAATTTCGGAAACTGCCGATTTTGTTTTGAAACAAATTTGTTTTTAAATCCCTTTGAAAAACAAAAGCCCGGAAAGTCCCTGCAGGTCTCCCGAGCCGAACCGATGCCGCACGCATGATGCGCGCGCAAAGCTTTTCGGTCGGCAGAGATTTAATCTGCAAATTGTTTTTGTTCGGTTTTGTTTTTCCGCGCTCCGCCGCCGTATTTCGGGCAGCGGAGCGTATTTGATACCGTATCAAATTGATACTGTGCCAAGTATCTTTTTCATTGCCGAATTTCGGTTTTTATGCCGAAACAGCGGCTTTGAATCGATTATTTATTGCTGAGATACTCGTCGATCGCCTTTGCAGCCGCCTTGCCCGCACCCATTGCGGAAATAACGGTTGCGGCACCGGTAACGGCATCACCGCCGGCGTAAACGCCTTCGCGACTTGTGAGACCTGTTCCTTCTTCAACAACAATTCCGCCCTTTTTGTTTACCTCAAGACCCTTGGTGGTGGACTTGATGAGAGGGTTGGGGCTGGTGCCGATTGCGATGATAACGGTGTTGACATCAAGCACAAACTCGCTGCCGGGCACGGGAACAGGACGGCGGCGGCCCTTTTCATCGGGTTCGCCGAGTTCCATGCGGATGCACTTCATGCCGGTGACGAAACCGTTCTTGGGATCGCGCTTGTCATCGGGGTTGTTGTAACCGAGAATCTCAACGGGATTGTTGAGCAGTTTGAATTCAATGCCCTCTTCCATTGCGTGTTCAACTTCCTCACGGCGAGCGGGAAGTTCCTCAAGGGAGCGGCGATAAACGATATAGACCTTGTCCGCACCGAGGCGCAGCGCAGTCCTTGCAGCATCCATTGCAACGTTGCCGCCGCCGACGACCGCAACGTTTCCGCCCTTCATGATGGGGGTCACGGGATCAGCCTTGTATGCCTTCATGAGGTTGCTGCGGGTCAGGAATTCGTTTGCGGAGTAAACGCCTTTGTATGCCTCACCGGGGATGTTCATAAAGTTGGGAAGGCCTGCACCGGAACCGACAAAAACAGCTTCAAAGCCCTGTTCGAACAGCTCGTCAATGGTGAGAGTCTTGCCGATAACGGTGTTGGTTTCCATATCAACGCCCATGGCGGTCAGGTTGTCAACTTCCTTCTGAACAATTGCCTTGGGCAGACGGAATTCGGGAATACCGTAAACAAGAACACCGCCTGCGGTGTGCAAAGCTTCGTAAACGGTGACTTTATAGCCCTTCTTGGCAAGGTCGCCCGCGCAGGTAAGGCCGGAGGGGCCGGAACCTACAACTGCAACGCGGTGGCCGTTGGAAGGCGCAGCTTTGGGAGCTTCGGAAGAATGTGCATTGTGCCAATCTGCAACAAAGCGTTCAAGTCTGCCGATGCCGACGGGTTCGCCTTTGATGCCGCGAACGCACTTGCTTTCGCACTGGAGTTCCTGAGGACATACCCTGCCGCAGACTGCGGGCAAAGAGGAGGTCTGCTGAATGACCTGATATGCGCCCTCGAAATCGTTCTCGCGAATCTTTGCGATAAACTCGGGGATATGGATATTGACCGGGCAGCCGCTGACGCAGGGCATCTTCGGGCAGTTGAGACAGCGGAGCGCCTCGTCAAGCGCGGTCTCTTCGGAATAGCCGGTTGCAACCTCGTTGAAGTTGTGTGCGCGTACTTCGGGTGCCTGGGTGGGCATTTCGTTCTTTTTGGGGCTCATGTTAGGCATATTATTTTACCTCCTTGTTGAGAAGATTGCAGGTTTCTTCGAGCGCATGGCGTTCGAAATCGCGATACATCGCGCCTCTGCTCATTGCTTCGTCAAAATCAACTTCATAGCCGTTGAAGTCGGGGCCGTCAACACATGCGAACTTTGTAATGCGCTCGCCGTCCCTGTGCAGGGTGAGGCGGCAGCCGCCGCACATGCCTGTGCCGTCGATCATTATCGGGTTCATTGAAACCGTGCAGGGAATGCCCGTGGGCTTGACGGCTGCAACAACGAATTTCATCATGATCAACGGACCGATGGTGATAACTTCATCGAATTTTTCGCCGTTTGCGAACATTTCGTTGAGAGGTACGCAAACATTGCCGTGCCTGCCGTAAGAACCGTCGTCTGTCATAACAAAGAGCCTGTCGGAAGCAGCTTTGAACTCATCTTCAAGAATCAGCAGATCCTTGCTGCGGAAACCGATAACGCTTGTTACCTCGCAGCCCATTTCATGCAGCTTCTGTGCAATGGGCAGAGCGATCGCGCAGCCCACGCCGCCGCCGACGATGCAAACGCGCTTCAGCCCTTCGATATGGGTTGCAACGCCAAGGGGACCGACGAAATCCTGAATGTATTCGCCTTCTTTTTTTGCATTAAGCAGAGTTGTTGTTGCACCGACAATCTGGAAAATGATTCTTACTGTGCCCTTTTCTCTGTCATAACCCGCAATGGTCAGGGGGATTCTCTCGCCGTCTTCGTTGACGCGCAGAATGATGAACTGACCGGGTTCTGCCTTTTTCGCCACGAGGGGAGCTTCGATTTCCATCATGGTGACGGTCGGATTGAGTTCTTTTCTCAGCGTAATCTTATACATTGACTGTGATTGCTCCTTTCGAATCTATACTCATTCATTGTATGACTTCGATATAAATCGGCACGAACGGCAAATACTTTCATTTTTTGCATTCGCCTATGCCAATTGTGATTATAACACGCAACCATGCTTTTTGCAAGCAGGCGAAAGAAATATCGATATTATACTTTTTATAATTCGAGCTTGTTCGCGTGCGTGTTTTTCCCGAAAATTTGCTTACTGCGGCAAAAAACGGGCTTCAAATGCCCGAATTTCAGACAAAAAAACCGCAAATCGACATTTGCCGTTCTGCGGAGTTCAACAATATATTTATTTTTTGTCCTGTTTGTAGTTTAAAATACCGCGCCTCCTTGAATTCCGAGTATTTTGGTATGTTTTTCCTTTTTCGTTTTCTCGAAATAAATTCGGCGTAAAATTTTACATTGTTATAATTTCCGCCCGCACATCGCCGTTCTCAATTTCGAGCAGAGCAAACGAGGGACTTCTGCCTCCGCGCGGACAGGACGGGCTGCCCGGATTCACCGCAAGCACTCTCCCGTCATTGTTCACGATTGAAATATGCGTGTGTCCGAACAGCAGCACGGAGCAATGCAGTTCCTCCGCCCTGTATGCAGCTTTGTCATACGAATACGGGCTGACTCCGTGCGTATGGCCGTGCATCATCAGGATTCTTGCTCCGCCAAGCTCAACAACGGCTTCGCTCTCGTATCTTTGCGCCGAGCCTCCGAAATAATCGCAATTCCCACGCACCGCATAAACCTTTGCATTCGTTCTGCTCATGAGCGCTTCGGCATCCGAAGTCAAATCCCCCAAATGACACCACACATCAACCTGACCTGCGAGTTTAATGCACCTGTCAAGCATGGACAGGCAGCCGTGTGTATCGCTGACAACTGCAACTCTCATCTTTCGTACGCTCTCCCCGAGTCCGCCGCATTCCGCGGCGGCATTTGTTTTTTGCTTTGTTTTTTACCCTGTATCTTCTGCTGAAACGATTACTGTTTTTTCAGCGCATCGAGCACCAGTTCCAACGCTCTGCGCCTGTGGCTGACGCCGTTCTTGCGTTCGGCATCGATTTCCGCAAAACTCAGGCCGAAAGGTTCATACAAAAACATATTATCATATCCGAAACCGTTTTCACCGCGCTCTTCGAACAGAATGCGGCCGTCAACCCTTCCGACAACCTCAATATTGGGCTCTCCCGGACGCACAAGCACCATTGCACATGCAAAATGCGCAGTTCTTCTTTCGGCGGGGACATCCCGAAGTTCGGCAAAAAGCTTTGCCCTGTTTGCGGCGTCATCATGCCCCTCCCCGGCGAATCTTGCCGAATACACTCCCGGTGCGCCGTTCAGAGCATCGACACAAAGGCCCGAATCATCCGCAAGCACGGCATCCTGCGGGCAAAGTTTCGCTGTTTCCTCCGCTTTTTTGCGTGCATTGCCGATGAACGAATCCGCATCCTCTTTAACATCGAGTTCAATGCCCGCTTCTCTCATTGAAACAATTTCTTCAAATCTGTCGCCGAGTATCTCTTTAATCTCACGAATCTTATTTTTATTGTTTGACGCTATAATCAGCCTCATTATTTAATCCTCCTCAAGCAATGCTTTTCTTTTTTTCGCTTATTTTTCGGCCTACCCTTCGGCAGTTTCCGTCAGAGCAAATGCTCCGTCACATACTGCATGTATCCGTCCAATCCGTCGCAATCACGGGCATGAACCTCTTCAATCCCGAACAGCTCCATTGCATGTGCCAGAACAGCCGCCCCGTACATTATGACGTCATGCCTTTCTCTGAGCAGCGGGTTTAGTTTTCTTTCCGCACCCATTGTGCTTAATGCGACAATCAACCGTTCAACTTCTGACTTGTTAAGAACAGCCTTTTCAATTTCATCGCGGTCATATTCACGCATACCGAGCGAAAGAGCAGCAAGAGTGGTTATTGTTCCGCCGATTCCCGTACATTTTCCGAGCCGTCGGTTCGGCGTGCCGATTATTTCATCCATGTATTGGTTTATTGCGGTACGCTGCGTCTCAAAATCATCATCGCAGCCCGTTTTGCCGCTGTTTTGCAGCGCAATATCTTTTCCGCGAACGCAGCCTATCGGATAACTCACCTTGCTTTTTGCCTCCGCAATCTGCATTGACGCGCCGCCGATATCAATGAGTGCGCTGCACCCGTCGGAAGAATTACATGCCGCTTCAAACGCATACTGCGCCTCTCTTTCTCCGCTCAAAACATCGACCGTGATACCGCATTTTTGCTTTAATCTGTTTATAAATTCAGCTTTGTTCGATGCATCGCGGACCGCACTTGTCGCATAGGCGAAAGGAATATATCCCGAATGACGGGCATTCGATGCCAAAGCTGAAATTACGGAAATGCTCTTTTCCATTCGCTCCTCATCAAGCCGCCCGGTTTGTGCAAGGCCTGAGCCGAGACGCGTTGTTATTACGAGTTTTTTTCCGTTCCTGCCCGCCGCATATCTGATTGAGTTTGAACCTATATCAATAACCGCAGCGGAATCCGCTTTGCCGACAATGTCTTTTTTTATGTAAGTATCCGTCATTTTTTACTCCTTTGCAGGTTGTATTCGCAGATTGCGCCTCTTCAGGGTTCTGCTGTCGGCTCCGCAGGTTCCGGCGTATCGTGAGCGTCGGCAGAGACCGGTGCGCTTGAAATCGGCACCGATGTTGTGATAATTGCATTCGGATCATCAACATCAAACCTTATATCTCCGTCCAGCATATATCCTTGCGTTTCGCGCATGTATCTTATCAGGAATTCACTGCTCGAAATGTATGCATTCAGCTCTTCAAGCCCCTCCTGCTGAATTTCGGCTTCCTGAAGTTTGCACTGCTGTTCCTCCCTTTCCGCCCGAAGCCTGCTCATGGTTGAGTTTTGTTTGCCCGTCATCGCAAAAAGCACAGCAAGCAAAGCAAAACCCGCCGCTGTGAAAACAATGCCGAAATAAACCGTTTTTTTTGAAATATTGCGTCTGCTTTCTTTTTTCATAGTCATTCGCTGTCCGTTCTTTTTTGCATCGGCATATGCCGTCGGCACTTATATGTCGTTGCCTTTATGCACCGTCGGCTGCTTCATGCCTTTTTGTGTTGTTTCTTTGCGCTTTTCATTATGCAGCATTCGAAGGATAATTGCAAGTGTTTTTTTGCCGCAAAAGAAATCGGCGGAGCAATGCATTCACCGCTCCGCCTTATGAAGTTAAATTTTCTGTTCGACTGCTTTTCCGATATTATCTGAATATGCGGAATGAGCAGATGAAGTTGCGGTGCCAATAGTTGGAATTGAACGAGCGTTCAACGATCCTGCCGTTGGACTGCGATGCATCGATCATTGTCCACTTGCCGCTGCATATTGCAACGTGACCGTAATAAACGATTACATCTCCGCGTTTGACGTTGTTGATATTGTTGTTGCGCTGATAGCGGGTGCAGCTGCGCCACATGTAACTCGTCATGTAGCCCTGCGAAATGCCTGCCTTGTTGATGCACCAGTATACAAAACCGGAGCAGTCAAACACGTTCGGCCCTTTTCCGCCGCGAACGTAGCGACAACCGAGTTTGCTCCGCGCAATGCGGATAAACCTGTCGATACGCTCACTTGCGCCTTCACCGGGATCGGGATCCGGATCGGGATCGGAAGGCTTGGGCGTAGGATTGCTTCCGCCGCCGCCGCCACCGCCGCCTCCGGTTCCGCCATCCGTTACCGGGGAGGAGGCGCGAACCGCATCATCGGAAAACAGAACGCTCATGGTATGCCTTCCGACTTTGCCGTCAACGGTAAGTCCATTATTTTTTTGGAAAAGCTTCACAGCTTTTTCGGTAAGGCTTGTGTAGTAGCTGTTGATATTCTTTGCGCGGAGATAGTTAAGCTCATACAGTCTCTGCTGAACATTTTTAACATCCGACCCGTGCATGGAGTAGCTGAGCGCATTGCCGACTGCATCATCGCTCATCAGAGCATCCCTCGTGATAGGTCCGAGATAGCCGTCCGCAATAAGCGAATTCTGCTCTTGGAACCTGCGAACCGCCATCTGAGTATCGGTTCCGTAGACGCCGTCGGGCTCCGTTGTGAGATAACCGAGTTTTTGAAGCCTGTTCTGATAGAGCAGGATGTTGTCGCCCGAATCGCCGATGTTAAACGCTTTCGGCACACATTCCGGGTTATAAAGAGCTTCTTTTGTGTTTCTTCCGACTTTTCCGTCAACGGAAAGATCGTTTGCTGCCTGGAATTCCTTTACGCCGGCTTCCATCGCTTCGTCAAACCCGCCGTCCTCCGTATCGACATATCCGAGTTCGTAAAGTCTTTGCTTGACAGCAACAACATCCTGTCCCGAATCGCCGATCATGCAGAGGTATGCCTTTGCATCATTCGACATAAGCAGTTCGTATGTTGCGGGATCAAGTCTGCCCGTGACCTCAAGTTCGTTCTTGCGCTGGAATACGCGCAATGCATTTTTTGTTATATTTCCGAAATAATCCGTGGGTTCATCCTGATCCATGTACCAAAGGATCATGAGCCTTTCCTGAACATCCGGAATCACATCGTTGTGTTCCCCTGCTTTCGCAACATCCTTTGTTTCGTCAACGGGACGCATTGAAACGATCGGCACGGGGGTGATATAGATGTTATGCGTTGCCTGAGGTGTCGTGGTTTCGGCTGGGTCGGTATCGCCGGGCTGCTCCATCGCTGCACCCGGGTCATCGGTGGATCCCGGTTCGGTGTTCTGAGGGGATTGGGTGACCGCCGCCGGGTTGTCACTCGAGTGCAGAGCCTGCTGATCGCCCTTGAAAGTTTTTGAAGATTTGCCGCCCAGCGCAACGCCGATAACGATTGCGCCGATTATGACGACCATGATACATGATACTGCAAGCCTGTATTTCACTGCAAGAGCAGGCAGTCTCTTAAAGAATGAAAGCACCTTGCCTCCTGCGGCGGAAACATGTTTGCCCGCTCCTCCCGCGGAGCTTTTGTTGTTGAGTGAATACGTTGTTTTTGCTTCAGCGTTTTTGCTCTTTCGGAATGTTGAAAGAACCTTTGCCCACAATGTGCTGAAGAATGATGCGATTGCAAGAAAAATACGTTTTGCACGAATTGCTGCTTCCGATAACAGCTTTTTCATACTGCCTCCTTCCCATCTGTCTTTCTAACAAATGCATTTGGTTTGCCGTTTGCACCGTGCATGGCGCCTGCGGCTCCCCGCCCGATCGCACAAAAGCGGGGACTTCGTTTTCGGCGGCGGCTCAGCCGTCAGCCGTTTGTGCTTTTTGATGCGCTGCTCCGTGCCCCTGATCGCACCCCTTACTCAACGCATCGTATACATTATAACACATATCTCAAAAAATGCAACCCGAATCGCAAAATTTGTTGATTTCACCGCATTTTCAATCCGGTTGCAGCGGGATAAAACGACAGTGTTTTCCGTTTCGATTTTACTGTTTATTCTCGTATTGCAATATTAATTTTGTTTTTATTCCGTTAGTTTTCGTTTTCAGCTCGGCTTAGCAATTGCTTTTTGATTGTGTTTGTTTTTCATCATTTGCAAATTTGGCAAAAAATGGCGGTATGGGACGAATTTTGTGGAATAAAGTGTTATAAACGTGACTTAATCAAAAATCCGCACAGTTTTTTCTGCGCGGATTTTTCGTGGTTCTTTATCATTTCAGCAATATCTGCATTACAGGGTTCAATTGTCGGAGTTAAAGAACTTTTCAACACCGTCTGCGACCGCCTGAGCAAGCTTTTCCTGATAATTTGGATTTGCGAGCAAACGCTCCTCGTTTGCATTGGAAATGAATCCGCATTCAACGAGTGCGCTCGGCGCGACAGGCTCGCGTACAACCATCAAATCTCCGCTGTTTGTCCCGCGATTGCGCTGCCCCGTTGCTTTGCAGATTTCGTCAAGGATAATTGTTGCAAGCGTCTGCCCTTTGGTGCCCTCTTTGTAGTAGAAGAGCCGTGTGCCGTCAACGCTGCGATCGTCCGGGTACGAATTCATGTGAATACTGATTGCAGCATCGAAAATATCGAGTTTCATGAACTCTTTGCGCAGGCGCATATCCTCGTTTTTGGTCTCCGCAACGGCATATGAGCCCATGCGCGTCATAAAGACATAGTAACCTTTTTCGCCTAATTTTTGCGCAACGAACCGCGCAACCTGAAGGTTCAGTTCATCTTCATGAACTCCCGTATCAAGTCCGAGCGAACCGGGGTCAAATCCGCCGTGTCCAACGTCAAGCAGGATGATCGTTTTGTCCGAAGGAAGTGTTTTAAGCTGCTCCAGTCTTGCCATGACGGCATTCATGTCACCTTCCGTAACAACAAGCGGGATTCCGTCGGAAGGAGCCGGGGTTTCTGCCGTTTGAGTTGCCGGAGGATTATCCGTCTGAGCAGGTTCCGTTTGCAATGCGGGCGTATCCGTGACCGCAGGCTGCGGTGCGGACGGCTTTGCGCTCGCCGGGCCGTGCGAATCGCCGTGGTTTGCACATGTTCCGCGGCAGGCGATCGATATGCACACAACAATAATTGAAAGCAGCAGAACAAAAATAACAAGGCAGAGTATCCGTCTCGTTCTGTATACGCTGTCATTTTTGAATCCCATTGTTTTTCTCCGTTCCATCTTGTTTTTCTTTTTGTTTTAACTTTTTGCCGCAGCTGCACGGCAGAAGACCCGCTCACCGTCATTCGGACGTCAAAACCGCTGATCTTTACCTTATTATGCCAAACCTATGCGCAAAAATCAACGATAATTCCGCTCAATTTATGTACAAAATGTGAATATTTTCAGTAAAAACCAAAATCGAACCGAGTGACGCTCTGCCTCAAAAATTCGGGAATTTTCGGCTCAAAGTCATTCATTCCGAAAACTCCCGAACTTATACTTTTAATTTTGTGTAATTGAGTGTATTTTTCAACGTTCCTCACGGAAATAAGACAGGCCGAGGGCTGCCGGGGGCTGGTCCTCCTTTTTCCTGCGCAGCGAAACAATAATGAGTACGATTATTGTAACGATATAGGGCAGCATCCTGAACAACTCCTGTGACCGCCTTGTCAATCCGGAAGCGATCAGAAGGTATGCCCAGAAAAAGATTCCGAAAAGATAGGAGCCCCATATTGCACGAGTGGGTTTCCATGTTGCAAAAATAACGAGCGCAACCGCAAGCCAGCCAAGGTTTTCAATCGTTCCGTCGTTTGCCCATGTTCCCTTGATGTAGTCCATAACATAGTAAACGCCGCCGAGCCCGGTTATTCCGCCGCCGATACAGGTTGCAAGATACTTGTAACGGGTGACATTTATACCGGCAGCATCCGCTGTTGCAGGGCTTTCACCAACGGACCTGAGATTGAGTCCGCGATTGGTGCGTTTGAGGAATATTTGAACAAGTATTGCAATTATGATTGCGGCGTAAACCATAAAACCGTAATCAAAGAACATCTGCTTCAAAGTTTCGGGAAGCGGCAGCCAACCGAAAACCTCTGCGCGGAAGAGTCTGCTGGTTCTTTCAACGCTTATCTGACCGACGCCGCCTGCAAGCTTGTTGAGGGAACCTCCGAAGAAATTTGCAATGCCCGCTCCGAAAATCGAAAGCGTCAGACCCGTGACGTTTTGATTCGTACGCAGCGTTGTTGTGAGAAAGCTGAAAATGAATCCGCCCGCTGCTGCCGCTGCAAAGGCACACACAAGCGCGATCAGAATCAGCATGAACGAACTCGGAACTTTGCCTGCTGCATCACAGGCACGTTCATAGAAGAACGAACCCGCAAGGCTTGCAATGCCGCCGAGATACATCATGCCCGGAACACCAAGATTAAGGTTGCCGGATTTTTCCGTCAGAATCTCGCCTGCGGAGCCGAACATTATGACCGTGCCGAACGATACGGCCGCCTGGATTAGCATAATCAATTGTTTCATTTTGTTTTGCCCTTTCAGTTTTTATTGCCGTGTCTGCTCCGCGCGGCTCATTCCGCCGACTGCTTTGCGCCGTCCTTCTCACGCAAAGCAACCTTGTAATTGATGAAAAATTCACTTCCGAGGATGAAGAAAAGGATGATACCCGTGCTGACCTGCGAAAGATTATCGCTGATGTTGAACTTTGACGCTATTTCGCGTGCGCCCATTTCGAGGAAAACGATAAGGAAGGAAACAAGAATCATCACAAGCGTGTTAAACTTTGCAAGCCATGCAACGATAATTGCCACATAGCCGCGTCCGCCGGCCGTGTTCGTTGAAATCGTGTGTCCCTGTCCCGCAACCGCAAGAAAACCGGCAATGCCGCATACTGCGCCGGAAAGTGTGACCGTGCGGACGGTTACGGCAGGAACATTGATTGCAGCATACCGCGCCGTGTCGTGGCTCTCGCCGACAACAGCAATTTCAAACCCGTGCTTTGTGCTTTTAAGATAGAAGTACATTGTTACGGCAAGAACCGCAACGATAATGACATTAAGTCCGTACATCTGGCCGAAAACGTCCGGGAACCATCCCTTGTGTGATTCAAGGTTGATCGTTCCGACGATGTTGGAACCATAGGAATTCTCCCAAAAAGTAACGAAGAATGATGTAAGCTGAATTGCAATATAGTTCATCATCAGTGTGAACAGAGTTTCGTTTGTGTTCAGCTTTGCTTTTGAAATTCCCGGAATGAACGCCCAGAATCCGCCCGCCGCCGCCGCCGCAAGGAACATCACAACAAGCAGCAGTCCGTTCGGCAGACTGTCAAAATACATCATGCACGCCGCAGCTGCAATGCCGCCGAGCAAGATCTGACCCTCTGCGCCGATATTCCAGAATTTCATTTTAAATGCGGGGGCAAGTCCGATCCCGATGCACAGCAGCATTGAAATATCGCGAATCGTGTTCCAGATTCTTCTTTCAGTGCCGAAAACACCGTTGAACATTGTGGCATACACCTTCACAGGGTTCATTTTTGTAAGCCCGTAAATAAGCACGCCGTTAAGAACGAGCGCGATAATTATTGCAATCGCACGAATAAGCCAACTCTTCCAAACCGGCAGCGCGGTTCTCTTTTGAATACGGAGCATTCTGTTTTCCTGCCTTTCGTTATCTTTTTGCCCGAATCACTCGGCTGAGCTGTCGGCCGAGCCAAGGTTTGTCATCAAAAGTCCGACTTCGTTCTTTTGAGTCTTTCTTGCATCAACAATTCCGCTGACCCTGCCGCCGCAAAGCACAAGTATCCTGTCGCAAAGCTCAAGCAAAACGTCAAGGTCTTCACCGACAAAAATGACTGCGCCGCCCTTTTTCTTAAGATCGTTCAGCAGCCCGTAGATTGCATAGGACGTGTTGATATCCAGTCCGCGAACAACATAAGCCGCCATAAGGAGCGACGGGTTAAACGAAAGTTCGCGCCCGACAAGAATTTTTTGCACGTTGCCGCCGGAAAGTTTTCTTATCGGTGTATCAAGATCCGGAGTCAGAACGCCAAGTTCGTCAACGACCTTCTGCGCAAGCTCACGCGGTTTTTTTCTGTCCGCAAAGCAGCTTTTTCCGTCCTTATAACTGCGCAGCATCATGTTATCGGGTATATTCATGCTGCCGACAAGACCCATTCCGAGCCTGTCCTCCGGCACGAATGCAAGGCTCACCCCGAGGTCGCGAATAAGTTCCGGCGACAGGCCGCAGAGTTCCTCCTCTTCATCGCTGCGCGGATTAACATACATAACGGAAGAACCGGGTTCAGTCCTGCAAAGTCCCGCAATTGCTTCAAGCAGTTCCTTTTGCCCGCTTCCGCTGATGCCCGCAACACCAAGAATTTCGCCGCTGTTGGCCGTAAAGCTTACATTGTCGAGTCTCGTGACTCCGAGATTATCCTTAACGGTCAGATTCTTTACAAAGAGACGCGGGACAGAATAGCCGACTTCAGGACGATCGATATTCAATGTTACGGCATGACCGACCATCATATCCGAAAGGCTTTGAGCATCGGTTTTTGAAGTTTCAACCTCGCCGATGTATTCGCCCTTGCGCAAAACGGCAACTCTATCCGAAATTTCCAAGACTTCGTGTAATTTATGTGTGATGATAACAATGCTTTTTCCGTCCGCCTTCATTGCACGCATAACTTTAAACAACGCCTCGGTTTCCTGCGGCGTCAGAACGGCAGTCGGTTCGTCGAGAATAAGAATATCCGCTCCGCGATAAAGCACCTTAACGATTTCAAGTGTTTGTTTTTCCGAAACGGACATTTCATAGACCTTTTTGTCCGGATCGACTGCAAATGAGTATTTTTTGCAGATTTCAACAATGCTTTTGCGCACAGCGGATATACTGTCTTTTAGGCCCAGTTTAACGTTTTCCGTTGCCGTAAAAACGTCAACAAGCTTAAAATGCTGATGAATCATGCCGATATGAAGCTTAAACGCATCCTTTGGAGAGCGAATATCAACACGCGTTCCGTTCACATAGATACTGCCGCCGTCCGGGTAATAAATGCCGGAAAGCATATTCATCAGAGTCGTTTTGCCGCTTCCGTTTTCACCCAAAAGGGATAGGATCTCTCCCTTGCGAATGTCCAAAGAAACGTTTTTGTTTGCAGTTATTGTGCCGAAATGCTTGGTTATGTCAACCATGCGGACTGCGAATTCGGTATCCACTTGCTCTTTCCTTTCTGTGCTGTGCTTTATACTCCGCCGATGCAGCCGTATGCTGCACGACAGCCAAAAACGCACACCTGCTCTTGCATGTGCAGTAAGTTATTTATGTCGCACCTTTTATTTTAACAGATTGAATCGTGTATGTAAAGCAAAAGCAGCGTTTTTTTGACACGGTTTTCAAAAAAATTTGTTTATTTCAAAATCGGGACGCCGACTGCATATGCATTGAATTGCATGCATAAACGAAAAGAGGATGCCGGACAAAAGCCCGGCATCCCGCCGAATTCACGGAAAACGAACAATCACATTCCCCGCAAATATTCAATTGAACAGAGTGTGACCCAAACGATTATTTGAGCTCAAGCATGCAAACTTCCGCACCGTCGCCGCGACGGGGTCCGAGCTTGTAAATGCGAACATAGCCGCCATTTACACCGTCATATTTGGGAGCGAGCTCACGGAAGAGCTTCTCAACAACGGGATGAGGAGTTTCACGAACGCGTTTGCGGAAATCCTTTGCACTTTCCTTGGACTCCCTGGTGAGGGGAATGTCATAAAGGTAAGCCATGATCTGCCTGCGGGCGTGGAGCTTTGAGGGCTTATCGATAACCTTCTCGACTTCGGTTCGAGTGGTTTGCTCTTTGTCGTTGGTTTCAATCTTCGTCTTGGTGACGGTTTCGGTATTTTTATATTCGGACACTGCCAGGGTGATGAGCTTCTCCGCAATGGGACGAACTTCCTTTGCGCGCGATTCGGTGGTCACGAGCTTGCCGTTCCAAAGGAATGCAGTTACCATATTGCGAAGCATTGCGTCACGCTGGTCGGTGGCTTTATTAAGCTTACGGTTAGGCATATTATTTCCTCCTATTAAAATCGCTGATGCTATCGTTGATCATATCAGCTTGCGAATTATTCTTCGCTTTCGCGCAGAGAGAGACCCAGCGCAGCAAGTTTGAGCTGCACTTCCTCGAGAGATTTTCTGCCGAGGTTGCGCACCTTCATCATTTCCTCCTCGTCGCGTTCAACAAGCTCCGCAACGGTGTTGATGCCGGCACGTTTGAGGCAGTTATACGAACGAACCGAGAGATCGAGTTCTTCGATCGCCATATCGTATATCTTTTCTTTGCCGTCAGGCTCTTCATCGCCGACAATTTCAATGTTCTGCACACCTTCGGTAAGGTTCGTGAACAGTGAAAGGTGGTCGAACATGATCCTTGAAGAAATGCCGACTGCCTCTTCGGGGCGGATGCTTCCGTCTGTCCAGACCTGAAGCGTGAGCTTGTCGTAGTCGGTAACCTGACCGACACGAGTATCTTCAACGCGGAAGTTGACTTTGGTGATGGGGGTGAATATGGAGTCAATCGCGATCACGCCGATGGGCATGTTCGGTTTTTTGTTCTTTTCGGCAGAAACATAGCCTTTGCCTTTTTCAAGAACAATGTCCATATAGAGGTTTGCACCCTCGGAAAGCGTTGCGATGTGCAAATCGGGATTGATGATTTCAACATCGGCATCGTGGATAATATCTCCTGCAAAAACTTTGCCTTCGCCCTTGGCGTCGATGACTACATGCACGCTGCTGCTTTCGCCGAGCAATCTCACACGAAGTTCCTTAATGTTAAGGATGATTTCCGTAACGTCTTCCTTAACGCCGGGAATGGTTGAAAACTCGTGAAGCACACCGTCAATCTTGACGGAAGAAGCAGCCGCGCCCGGCATTGAGCTCAAAAGAACTCTGCGCAGGCAGTTGCCGAGAGTTGTGCCGAAGCCGCGCTCAAGCGGTTCAACAACGAAGCATCCGTAGTAGTCGTTCAGCTCCTTGCACTCGATCTTAGGTCTTTCAATTTCAAACATCAAATCTCTCCCCTCTCTTGAAAAAAAGTAACTGATAGATCAGGGTAGCCGTGATGATTACCTTGAATAGAACTCAACAATGAGGTGTTCCTCAATGGTGAGGTCGATATCATCACGCTGGGGCATTGCTGCCACTGTACCGCTGAGGTTTGCCGCATCAAGCTCAAGCCACTTGGGAATGGGCTTATCGGCACCCTGTTCCCTCACGCCCTTGAAGAATTCAACATCAAAGCTCTTTGAAAGAACGCTGATCTTCTGGCCGGGCTTTACGAGGTAAGAGGGGATGTCAACCTTATGGCCGTCAACGAGGATATGACCATGGGTGATCCACTGGCGAGCCTGTGCACGGCTTGCGCCGAGACCGAGGCGATAAACAACATTGTCAAGGCGACGCTCAAGCAGGCACAGCATATTTTCGCCGGTAACGCCCTGCATGTTCGTTGCCATATCATAGTACTTGCGGAACTGGGACTCGAGAACACCGTATGCTCTGCGGCATTTCTGCTTTTCACGGAGCTGGGTGCCGTATTCGGAAGCCTTGCGAGCCCTTGCCTGACCGTGCTGTCCCGGAGGAGTGTGACGCTTCATAACAGCGCACTTTGCTTCGTTGTAGCAGCGATCGCCTTTAAGAAACAGTTTGGTGCCTTCCCTGCGGCACTGTCTGCAAACGGAATCAGTATATCTTGCCATAATCGTTTGCTCTCCTTATACTCTTCTACGCTTGGGAGGACGGCAGCCATTATGAGGAATGGGGGTGACGTCCTTGATCATGTTGACTTCAAGACCTGCAGCCTGGAGCGCGCGGATTGCAGATTCACGACCTGCGCCGGGGCCCTTGACGTAAACTTCAACGATACGCATGCCGTGTTCCATTGAAGCTTTTGCTGCGGTTTCCGCTGCCATCTGTGCGGCAAACGGAGTGCTCTTACGGGAACCGCGGAAGCCGAGGCCGCCTGCGGATGCCCAGGATATAGCATTGCCGTTCACATCGGTAATAGTAACCATAGTGTTGTTGAAGGAGGAACGAATGTGAGCTGCACCGCGCTCAATGTTCTTTTTCTCACGGCGCTTGCGGCTTACGGCCTTCTTGACTTTGCCTTTAGTTGCTGCCATTGCTTAATTCCCTCCTTACTTCTTTCTTCCGCCTACAGCGCGCTTGGGACCCTTGCGGGTACGAGCGTTCTGCTTGGTGCTCTGACCGCGAACGGGCAGGCCCTTACGATGACGAACACCACGATAGCAGCCGATCTCGATGAGGCGCTTGATGTTCATGGAAGTCTCGCGCCTGAGGTCGCCCTCTACCTTTACATGGTGGTCGATGTACTCTCTGAGCTTGCTCACGTCATCCTCGGACAGATCGCGTACGCGAATGTCGGGGTCAACGCCGGTAGCTGCGAGAATGTCCGAAGCGGTCTTGCGGCCGATACCGTAAATGTAGGTCAGGCCGATCTCAATTCGCTTGTCTCTTGGCAGGTCAACGCCAGAAATACGTGCCATTGATTTACTTACCTCCGTAATAAATTTGGTTTCACAGCTATGGCGAGCTGTGTGCATAAGGCTTTCGCCTTTGCAGGGGCGCCCGTATGAGCACCCGCCTTGTGGGTTATCACGGCGCGGGTCAGACGCCGCGTGCAGCCGGCTTGCGCCGCCGCAGGGGAATATTGGTTGGATATTCCCGCCCCTCGGCAGACTCAAAGGTCCGCGTCGGAGATATATAGGTACTTGAGATTCGGAATTCCGCATTCAGCATAAATGCGGCAGCCGCCCGAAAGACAAGGACTTATCTGATTTAACGTGCTTAAAACACGACATTTGCAGCAGCGAACAACGCTACTGCGGCAACTTAAATATTGTATCAATTATCATATTGTTTTGTCAACAGCACTCGGGCATTTTTTTGCCCGAAATATACCAAAAACTGGCGATTTTTTCGTCAGTTTGGCTTTTACCCCCGCCGCAAGCCGCCGCATAAGGATAGTGCCTTATACGGCGCCCGGCGGAAATTGTGAGAATGGGTCAATTAACCCTGCTTCTGTTTATGCTTGGGGTTCTCGCAGATCACCATGATGCGGCCTTTACGCTTGATGATCTTGCACTTTTCACAAATGGGCTTTACGGAAGGCCTTACTTTCATTGTATCTTCCTCCTGTTAGTTCTTGGTGCGCCACGTTATGCGGCCGCGTGTCAAATCATACGGGGACAGCTCTACTGTCACCTTATCTCCCGGCAGTATGCGAATGAAGTTCATTCTAAGCTTACCGGAAATGTGCGCCAATATTTTATGGCCGTTTACCAACTCCACCTCGAACATGGCGTTGGGGAAAGAATCAGTAACGACGCCTTCAACTTCGATTACGTCCGTCTTAGACAAGCTATTCCTCCTTGGATACGGTTTTGTCCTTATAGCCTAAACTGCTCAGGCTCTTTCTTATGGCTGCGTCCGCAAGCATCGCATCTTCCGGAAGCTTTGTAACCTCCAGCCGGCCCTCCTCAAAGCTCAGATGCTTGAGCTTTTTCTTTTTGGGCCGCGACACTCTCCTCGTTTCGCCATCAGCCAGCATCACAAATTCTTCGCCCTCCGTAGCTGTCACAACAAAGGTACGACCTTTATCTCTGCCCGCCTTAGAGGTAACTATGCTTCCGATTATGTCGTTATGCATGGTTATCCTCGCTGAGTGTCAGGATAATGGGATCGCCGTCGGTTATCGCAACGGTATTCTCATAATGCGCGCTGGGTTTGCCGTCGGCAGTTACTGCCGTCCAGCCGTCTGGCATTAGCTTTATCTGCCACGTGCCCATGTTTATCATGGGTTCGATAGCTATGGTCATGCCGGGGATAAGGCGTATTCCTCTGCCGTATCTGCCGCCGACGTAATTTGGTACATCGGGGGATTCGTGCATTTCCCGCCCTATTCCGTGTCCTATCATATCCCTTACCACGCCGTAGCCATTTGACTCGGCATGCTTTTGGATAGCGGCGGATATGTCGGATATGCGGTATCCGACCCTTGCGAACTTAAGCCCTTCAAAGAAGCACTCTTCTGTTACCTTTACCAGCCGTCTTGTTTCCTCAGGAACGTCGCCTATGAGCAGCGTCCTGGTAGCGTCGCCATGGAAGCCGTCCAGCTTTGCGACCACATCACAGCTTACGATGTCCCCGTCCCTGAGCCTGTACTTGCCGGGTATTCCGTGTACTACCTGCTCGTTTACCGACGTGCAGATTGTCTTTGGATATCCGTTATAGCCGAGGCAGGAGGGGAAGCCGCCGCGGGAGCGTATAAGCTCTTCAGCGGCCTTGTCCAGCTCTTCAGTAGTTACGCCGGGCTTGGCTATCTCAGCCATTAGCTTAAGCACATCTTCGGTCAAGCGGCCTGCCGCCTTCATCTTTTCGATATCGGCAGCGTTTTTGATAGTGAGCATCAGATACTCTCCACAAGCGCCTTTATGTCGGCGAGCACTTCTTCAGGCGTCCTGTTGCCGTCAACGTTTTTGAGCAGGCCCTTGTTGTCATAGAAATCTATGAGAGGCTGGGTCTTGTCGTTGTAAACGCTGATGCGGTTCAAAACCGTTTCCGGCTTATCATCATCGCGAATGTACAGGGGAGCGCCGCACTTTTCGCAGGTGTCCTTGGTGTACTTGGATATATGATAGCCTGCTCCGCATCCGCTGCACATACGGCGTCCGCTTATTCGGTCCACCAGTACCCCAGCGGGTACGTCGATATTAACTGCCATATCCACGGCCGTTATGCCCTCCAGGGCTTCAGCCTGGGCTATGGTGCGAGGGAAACCATCTAAAAGAAAACCATTTTCGCAGTCCGGCTCATTGACGCGGTTCTTGACCATGCCGATTATGATATCATCGCTCACAAGTCCGCCCGCTTCTATGACGGCCTTGGCAGCATTGCCAAGCTCCGTCCCTTCCCGCATCTCCCGGCGAAGCATGTCGCCGGTAGAGATGTGGGCAATGCCGAAATACTCGCATATTTTTTCAGCCTGGGTGCCTTTGCCCGCACCCGGAGGACCTAAAAATACAAGCTTCATAGGACGTATCCTTTTCGTATTAACCGAGGAATCCCTTGTAATGACGCATGAGCATCATGGATTCGAGCTGCTCCGAGGTCTCCAGAGCAACGCTGACCATTATCAGTATGCTGGTGGGGCCGAACATGGAGTTGAGGCCGAAGGAACCCATGAACAGCGCAGGGATTATAGCTATCAGCATAAGGAAGAACGCACCGAACAGGGTGAGGCGGTTGCATATCTTGGCAAGATATTCGCCTGTGGGCTTGCCCGGGCGGATGCCGGGGATAAAGCCGCCGTTCTGCTGAAGGTTCTTGCTTATCTCGATTGGGTTGAAGGAGATAGAACTGTAGAAGTACGCGAAGGCGACGATGAGCAGCGCGTATATCACATAATATACTATGCCGCCGACAGCGGTCGTACCGGGTATCAGATACTTCTGATAGAACTGGTAGAAGCCGCCGTTGGGCCAGAACTGGCCGATCATGCCGGGCACCTGCATAAGGGTCATTGCGAATATCAGAGGCATAACGCCGTTCGCATTGGCCTTGAGGGGAATGTTGGTGCTCTGGCCGCCGTACATCTTGCGGCCTACTACGCGCTTTGCATACTGCACAGGGATGCGGCGAACCGCACGGTCTACCGCCACCACGCCCGCCACCATGATCAGAACGAACACGAGCAGCACGGGCAGGATCCACCACTTATAGGTCCCCAGCATCACGTTGGATACCATGGACACTATTACCTGAGGTACGGAGGATACTATGGAAGCAAAGATTATGAAGGAGATACCGTTGCCGATGCCCTTTTCGGTTATCCTTTCGCCCAGCCATACCAGGAAGGCGGTGCCTGCCGTGCAGACGATGCCGATGGTAGCATAGGAAAGGAAGCCGGGGTTGGTAACGATCTGCGCCTGATTCTGCAGGCCGGATACGATACCGATGCTCTGCACCAGGGCGAGACCAATACCGGTGTAGCGGGTAATGCGCTCGAGCTTTTCACGGCCATCTTCCTCCTTGGCCATCTTCTCCAGAGATGGGATAGCAATGGTTAGAAGCTGAATGATTATGCTGCCGGTGATGTAAGGCGTAATACCCATGGCAAAGATGGTAAACTGACCGAAGTTGCCGCCGGAAAGCAGGTTGAGGAAGCTCAGTATGCTGTAGGTATCCGCAGCAGCCGCTATCTTGCTGGCATCTACGCCGGGCACAGGAATAAAGGATCCGAAGCGGTATATCACTACCAGAAGAAGCGTATACAGCATCTTTGTACGGATATCCTTTACATTCCAGGCGTTAATGAGGGTCTTAAACATCAGATCACCTCAACAGTTCCGCCCGCGGCCTCGATGGCTTTCTGGGCTGTCTCCGTAAACTTAGCAGCCTTAACGTCCAAACGCTTGGTCAATTCGCCGCGGCCCAGAACCTTGAGCCCGTCCTTTTCGATCTTGCTGATTATGCGCTTTTCCTTGAGCAGTTCAGCTGTTACGACAGTGCCGTCCTCGAAGCAGTTGAGGGCTTCTATATTGACGGTGCTGTATTCCTTAGCAAAAATATTGGTGAAACCGCGCTTAGGCAGGCGGCGTGCAAGGGGCATCTGGCCGCCTTCAAAGCCGTTCTTCTTGCTGCCGCTGCGGGCTTTCTGGCCCTTATGACCCTTGGCAGAAGTCTTGCCAAGGCCGGAACCGGTGCCTCTACCTACGCGCTTAGGGGCGCTGGTGGAGCCTTCTACGGGTCTCAAATCGTGAAGATTCATTATGTGCACCTCCGAAATTAAACTTCTTCGACCTTAACAAGGTGCTTTACCTTAAAGATCATGCCGCGGATACACTCGTTATCCGGCTTTACGACTACATTATTAGTCTTGTGAAGACCAAGGGCCTTTACAGTAGCCTGCTGGTCCTTGAGGGCGCCGATGGTGCTCTTTACGAGCGTTATCTTTAAATTAGCCATTTGCAACCTCCTATTAGCCCAAGATTTCTTCTACGGTCTTTCCGCGAAGCTTTGCGATCTCCTCAACGGTACGAAGCTGAGTCAGGCCGTCCATAGTAGCCTTTACGCAGTTGGCGGGATTGTTGGAGCCATAGCTCTTGGTACGGATATCCTTGATGCCTACCATTTCCAGCACCGCACGGGCAGGGCCGCCGGCGATAACGCCAGTACCTTCTTCAGCGGGGAGCATGCGGACATGGCCCTTGCCGAATTTGCCTTCTACTGCGTGAGGAATGCTGGTGCCAACAATTGGTACCTCGATGAGGTGACGCTTTGCGTCCTCGATGCCCTTGCGGACAGCCTCGGGGATTTCAACCGCCTTACCGGTGCCTACGCCAACGTGACCATTGCCATCGCCTACAACTACCAGGGCTGCAAAGCGCATGTTGCGTCCGCCCTTAACGGTCTTTGCTACACGGTTGATGGATACAAGCCTATCCTGCAGTTCCATTGTGGATGCATCTATACGTTTCTGCATATTGTACCTCCTTAGAATTCCAGTCCGGCTTTGCGGGCGCCTTCGGCGACCTGTGCTACACGACCAGTGTAAAGATAACCGCCGCGGTCAAATACGACTTCCTTCACGCCCTTTTCCAGAGCGCGGCGACCTGCGACCTCGCCAACGATGTTAGCGGCTTCCTTCTTGGTCTTACCGGCCAGCTGAGCCTTTACTTCAGCGTCCAGAGTGGAAGCGGAAGCGATAGTGTTGCCGGCTACGTCATCAATTATCTGCACGTAGATGTTGTTGAGGCTGCGATAGACGTTGAGCCTGGGCCTCTCCTGAGTGCCGGAAATATAGCGGCGGGTACGGAAATGGCGGGCCTTACGCACAGAGTTCTTATCGATCTTAGAAATCATGATTTACTCTCCTTCTCTATGCATTACTTACCGGTCTTGCCTTCCTTGCGGCGGACATGTTCACCCTCGTAACGTACACCCTTGCCCTTATAAGGCTCAGGCTCGCGGGTTGCACGGATATCCGCAGCTATCTGACCGACCTGCTGCTTGTTTATGCCGTTTACGACTACCTTGTTGGGGGTGGGAACATCAAAGGTGATGCCTTTGGGCTCCTCGAACTCAACGGGGTGAGAATAGCCCAGGTTGAGAACCAGCTTGTTTCCCTGCTTCTGGGCACGGTAGCCGACGCCAACTATCTCAAGAGACTTGGAATAGCCGTGGGTAACGCCTACGACCATGTTGTTGATAAGGGAACGGGACAGGCCGTGAAGGGCTCTGTTCTCCTTCATGTCGTCAGGGCGGGTAACGTGCAGAACGCCGTTATCCATGGAAACATGCATCTTGGGAGAGATCTTCTCGGAAAGTTCGCCCTTGGGGCCCTTTACGACAACGGTGTTATCGTCGCCAACCGTGATTGTCACTCCGCCAGGAATGTTGATCGGAAGTTTTCCGATTCGTGACATTTGTTACACCTCCAGATTATTTTTAATAATGTCATATCCTTCCGCAAGGTTGGTTGCGGAAGGGTATTGGTTTGGTAATTACCAGATATAGCAGAGGACTTCGCCGCCTACGCCCTGCTTGCGGGCTTCGCGGTCGGTCATCACGCCGTGGCTGGTGGAAAGGATAGCTATGCCCATTCCGTTGAGGACCTTGGGTACATTGTCCTTGCGGGCATATACGCGCAGGCCGGGCTTGGATATCCTCTTGAGACCGGTGATGACGCGCTGACGGTTGGGACCGTACTTCAGTGCGATGTTTATGGTCTTCTTGGGACCCTCTTCCTTTATTTCATAGCCCTTGATGTAGCCTTCATCAAGCAGTATCTCGGCGATAGCCTTCTTGATGGTGGAAGCGGGAACGCTTACTTCGTCGTGCTTGGCGGTGTAGGCGTTGCGGATACGGGTCAGCATATCAGCGATGGGATCAGTTATAACCATTCTAATTTCCTCCTTTTCGCCGAGTTACCAGCTTGCCTTGCGGACGCCGGGGATTTCTCCCTTATAGGCCATCTCGCGGAAGCAGATGCGGCAGATGCCATACTTGCGGAGCACGGAGTGGGGACGGCCGCAGATACGGCAGCGGGTATAGGCCCTGGTAGAGAACTTGGGTTCACGGGCCTGCTTGATTTTCATGCTTGTCTTTGCCACTGTGTTGTCCTCCTAAAATTAAGCCTGCATGAAGGGCATGCCCAGGAACTGCAGCAGAGCCCTTGCTTCTTCATCGGTCTTCGCGGTGGTTACGAATACGATATCCATACCGCGGATCTTATCTACGTCATCATAACTGATTTCGGGGAAGATAAGCTGCTCTTTAACGCCCATCGCATAGTTGCCGCGGCCGTCAAAGCTGGTATCGGGGATGCCGCGGAAGTCGCGCACGCGGGGGAGTACGATGTTCATGAGCTTATCAGCGAAGTAGTACATACGGTCGCCGCGGAGAGTTACCTTAGCGCCTACGTTCTGGCCTTCACGTACCTTGAAGTTTGCAACAGACTTCTTGGCCTTGGTTATGATGGGCTTCTGGCCGGCGATGAGGGCCATCTCTTCCAGAGCGGACTCGAGGCCCTTGGGGTTATCCTTATCGGAACCCAGGCCCATGTTGAGAACGATCTTCTCCAGCTTGGGTATCTGCATCACGTTGGTATAGCCGAACTTCTCCTTCAGCTGGGGAACTACTTCCTCGTTGTACTTTACGCGGAGGCGGGCAGCCTCGGTAAAGGGGCGGGCTTCCTCAACGGCCTTTTTCTTCTTGGCGGGTGCCTGAGCGGCGGATTCTTTCTTTGCCATTCTCTTTTCCTCCTGCCTTAGTCAATGTTCTTGCCGCACTTCTTGCAGACGCGAACCTTCTTGTCACCTTCGTAAGCATGGCCTACGCGGGTAGCCTTACCGCACTTGGGGCAGACCAGCATTACGTTGGACTCGTCGATGCTGCCTTCCTTGGAGATGCGGCCGCCCTCTTCGCCCTGCTTGCGGGGCTTTACGTGGGCAGTTATCATGTTTACGTTCTGTACGATTACGCGCTGGTCCTCAGGCATGGCGGCCAGGATCTTGCCCTGCTTGCCCTTGTCCTTACCGGAGATGACCACTACGGTATCGCCCTTCTTGACGTTAAGCTTATTCATTCTTCAGTCCTCCACGATTAGAGTACTTCGGGTGCGAGGGAAACTATCTTCATGTAGTTCTTCTCGCGCAGTTCCCTGGCAACGGGCCCGAAGATACGGGTGCCCTTGGGGTCCTTATCGTCCTTGATGATAACTGCTGCGTTATCGTCAAAGCGAATGTGGGTGCCGTCTGCACGGTGTACACCGGATACGGTGCGCACTACGACTGCCTTGACGACGTCCTTTTTCTTTACGGCACCGCCGGGGGTAGCGGACTTGACGGAGGCCACGATCACATCGCCTATGTTGGCGTTCTTGACCTTGGAGCCACCCAGAACGCGGATGCACATTATTTCCTTTGCGCCGCTGTTATCTGCGACTTTAAGTCTGGTTTGAGGCTGTATCATTGTCTGCTCCTTTCCGGCTTACTTAGCCTTTTCTATGATCTCGACTACGCGCCAGCGCTTATCCTTGCTGATGGGGCGGGTCTCCATAATCTTTACGGTGTCACCTACGCCGCAGGCGTTCTCCTCGTCATGAGCCTTGAACTTGCGGGTGCGGTTTACCATCTTGCCATACAGGGGATGGCGAACCTTGGTCTTTATGGCCACGGTAACGGTCTTATCCATCTTATCGCTGGTCACGATGCCGGTGCGGGTCTTGCGATAACCTCTGATGATTTCCACGATGATATCCTCCTTTCACCCTTACTCGGCTGCCTTGAGCTGACGCTCGCAGAGGAGAGTCTTTATCCTGGCAACGTCCTTCTTGCACTCGCGAACCCTCTGGGGGTTAGTCAGCGAGCCGGTAGCCATCTGGAAGCGGAGGTTGAACAGCTCTTCCTTGAGGGCCTTTTCCTTGGCGGTGAGCTCTTCGGTGGAAAGTTTTCTGAGTTCGTTAGCCTTCATTGCTCTCGCCTCCTACTACTTCTTTCTTTGCTATCTTGCACTTGATGGGGAGCTTGTGCATTGCAAGACGAAGTGCCTCATGGGCGATTTCTTCGCTTACGCCGGCTATTTCGAACATTACGCGGCCGGGCTTTACAACTGCTACCCAATACTCGGGAGCGCCTTTACCGGAGCCCATACGGGTCTCAGCGGGCTTCTTGGTTACGGGCTTGTCGGGGAATATCTTTATCCAGACCTGACCGCCACGCTTGATGTAACGGGTCATAGCCACACGGGCTGCCTCTATCTGGTTGCTGGTGATCCAGGCGGGCTCCATTGCAACGAGGCCATACTCGCCGTAAGTGATCACGTTTCCGCAATGGGCAGCGCCCTTCATGCGGCCGCGGTGTACTCTCCTGCGCTTTACTCTCTTAGGCATCAACATAGTAATCTGCCTCCTTACGCTTTCTTCTGCTTGTTGAGCACTTCGCCCTTATAGATCCAAACCTTTACGCCGATACGGCCGTAAGTGGTGTGTGCCTCGGCAAAGCCGTATTCGATGTCGGCACGCATGGTCTGAAGGGGAATGGAACCATCGTGGTAGCCTTCGCTGCGGGCTATTTCGGCGCCGCCAAGGCGGCCTGCGCACAGCAGCTTGATACCCTTTGCATTTGCCTTCATGGCGCGCTGCATAGCCTGCTTCATCGCGCGGCGGAAGCTTATGCGCTTCTCCAGCTGCTGGGCGATGTTCTCGGCCACCAGCTGGGCGTTCATGTCGGGGCTCTTGACCTCAACAATGTTGAGGGCGACGCTCTTGCCCAGCATCTTCTCCAGCTTCAGACGCAGGGCCTCGATGGCCTCGCCGCCCTTGCCGATGACCACGCCGGGACGGGCGCAGTGCAGGTAGATGCGCACCTTGGCGTTGTCGCGCTCGATCTCGATCTTGGGGATCCCGGCGGAATACAGGGTCTTCTTCAGGTAATCCCGGATCTTCTTGTCCTCCACCAGCAGGTCGCCCACCTTCTCGTTGCGGGCGTACCAGCGGGAGTCCCAATCCTTAATGACACCCACGCGCAGGCCGTGGGGATTGACTTTCTGTCCCATATTCTTCCTCCTCCCTTAGCGCTCAGCCACGGCGATGGTGATGTGAGAAGTGCGCTTGTTGATCCGGTAGGCACGGCCCTGGGCCCGGGGCATCATCCGCTTGATGATGGGGCCGGGGCAGGCGAACACCTGGGAGACGTACAGCTTC
>ENA-ORSK01000664-ORSK01000664.1-human-gut-metagenome-genome-assembly--contig:-NODE-664-length-33032-cov-3.925827_pt1 | contig 33032 bp, 28 predicted proteins | sample MGYA00242192_ERZ509159 | MGnify/ENA primary metagenome ERZ509159 (study PRJEB26280, sample SAMEA2338663) | human gut metagenome | biome: human gut; feature: human-associated habitat; material: faeces...
CGCCTGTTCCCGTCCCGCCGCTTCGTACCCGAATGGATGACGGAGAAATAGGGCGCCGACAAGCGCCCCTCTTTACTGAAAGGTCTCATCGTTAGCGATGGGGTAGGGAATTACGGTTCTTTTTTCTCAGGCGGGGGAAGTAGAAGGACTGAGAGCTTGGTTTCGTTTTGAGGTTTCACAAAAGAACGCAAAAGATCACGCGTCTTTTCCGTGAAACAGAAGTCGGCCCACTGCTCCATGAGGCGCTTTCGCCGAGAAACTGCTTTGGCTCTGTCGTAGTGAAGATTGTCGATGGCGTGGTGTAGCGAAAGCTCTGTTAAAGTCCAATCGACGCCGTGATTAGTGCCCCACGTTTTAAACGTCGCCCGAAAGCCGTGCGTGTGCATGCGACTTCCGGTTTCTTCGTCCACAAAACCGGTCCCGTCGGTTTTTAAATCCGCCTCGCAAAGCCGTCGAATAGTTTCCGGAATAAGTCGGTAATCAAATCGTTTACCGTTGCGTGTTGCAAAGACATAAGGGCAAGAGGTAAGTCCTCTTTCCTCTTGGCGCCTTTTCATAAGGCGCAAAATGTCTCGTGCTTGGGCGCTAATCGGGACTATGTGTGCGCCGTTTCGATTGCCGCATTTCATGTTTCGGGCCGGAATTGTCCAAAGTGTCAGAGATTTATTAAAGTCTTTCCACTGCGCAGGATTTGTTCCTTCTCGATTTAGCGATCCGACGACGTTTCCGATGCGTGAGGCCGTAAGAAGCGTAAATAAAAGCGCCATGGCAGCCGTGCTCGTGCGAAAAGTCTCGGAAAGAATAAGTGCCACAAAACGCCGCACGTCTTTTTCGGCAAGTGCCGGGTGCGGTGTACCTTTAAGTCGGCCGGCCGACCGTACAAGAAGCGGCAAAAGAAGCGAGGCCTCAGTAGGGGGCGGCAGTCCAACCGGGTAAAGACCGCTTGCTCGGCACCAGGCAAAGAACTTGGCGATGTCCCGATGTATTTTGCGTACCGTCGATTCATAAAGTGTTATGTAGGCATTGTTTAGAATTCGTGCAACGTCGCCGGTAAGAACTTCGGCCGGAGCTTTGTCTCCGACGGCGGAAAAGACGTGGTTTTCCCCACGCGCCAGCAAATCTTGCCAAGTCTTTTGAGCTCCGCCGCCGCAGCGACTCTTTTCGCTTTCGACCCAAAGCGGCCAAAGAGACCGAATTGTTTTCGGGGTCTCGCGGAAGGCGACGGCGTCGGCTAAGGGCCCTGTCAAATCAAAGCATGCGGTCAAAATGTCTCTACAGAGGAGCGCACGCTCGCGGGCCTCTGCAAGGGGAATTTTCGGATACGTTCCGAGGGTACGCTTAAAGCGATTGTTTCGCACTTGAGCCCGAAAGATCCACGAGGCGGTGTAGCCGCTTTCTCGTTCATGTACGCTCAGGGTAAGTCCCGGCATTGCAGCATCCGTGTAGTCGCCTTTTAGGCAACTTAACATGGCAACAACGGCATCGGTAAAGGTGTTCTGAGACATTGCTCTCTCCTAGGTTGAAATGTCGCGATAAGCGACGGGAAAACACTATTTTTTCGGAGAGAAACAAAACTGCAAAACCCCGAGGTTTGGGCCTCTCGGGGTTCGGATTGCGTCTATTAAGAATTAAAAACCGCGACGTTTGCGCACAGCTTTTGCAAGGTTCTCGAGCATGGCAACGGTATCTTTCCAACCGACACAAGCATCGGTTACGGACTGGCCGTACGTTAAGGGTTTGTCCGTGCCGATATCCTGACGTCCTTCCACAAGGTTCGACTCAATCATGATACCGGCAATGGCCTTACTACCGTCGGCAATTTGACCACAAAGGTTATCGGTCACCAAAACTTGGTTGCTGTAAACCTTATGCGAGTTAGAGTGTGAGACATCAATCATGACGGCCTCGGGGCGCCCTGCTGCCTTGAGCATCTCGCAAGCTTTGGCGATACTTTGAGGATCGTAATTCGTTTCTTTTCCGCCGCGAAGAATGATGTGGCAATCATCATTCCCCGTCGTGGAAATAATGGCGCTGATACCGGCCTTTGTGACGCCTAAGAAAAAGTGCGGATAGCGTGCAGCTCCCACGGCATCGACGGCGATTTTGATGTCGCCTGAGGTTCCGTTTTTAAATCCGATCGGGCACGAAAGACCGCTTGCAAGCTCCCGGTGGCCTTGGCTTTCGGTCGTACGGGCGCCGACGGCGCCCCAACTGATTAAATCAGCGGTGTACTGCGGGGAAATCGTATCCAAAAATTCCGTTGCCGTTGCAAGCCCCATCTCGTTGATGTCCAAAAGGAGTTTGCGTGCAATGCGAAGCCCCTTGTTAATCTGAAAGCTTCCGTCCATATCGGGGTCATTTATCAGGCCCTTCCAGCCGACGGTCGTGCGGGGTTTTTCAAAATAAACGCGCATGATGATTTCAAGGTCGGCGCTCAGCTGATCCTTCAGACTCTTTAACCGGTGGGCGTAGTCAACGGCGGCCTCAGGATCATGAATCGAGCAGGGACCGACGACAACGAGGAGGCGGTCGTCTTCCAGGCGCATGATGCGGTTGGCAGCCTCGCGTGCGGCGTGCACCGTGGCACTTGCCGCGTCCGAGCACGGGTACTCGTGAATTAAGTGCATCGGAGGTGCAAGTTCCTGTGTTGACTTGACGCGAATGTCATCTGTGGGTCGTTTTTGTGTCATGGTTTCATCCTTGTATTGTCTGTGCTCGTTCGGAAACCCCGGAAAAGAAAACCGCCGAGTGTTTCCTCTCGGCGGTTTCGGTGGTGTGTTTTGCGCGCAACTACCCCTTTCGCCGAGGCGAAATAAAGTAGTAAAAATAAAAACGCGCACAAAGCATTTAAGAATCCTTTCATGAAGCAGAAAGAACTCTAACGCAAAAAAAATCACTTCGCAATAGAGCGATTGCCTTAGAAAAGGTGAGAAAAGTTGAAGATACGAAGGCTATTACCGAACGGATTGTTGCGCCAGGGGCTGTTTATTTGTCGAGAGGACGAAGGGGGCAGGCGTGCACTTTGCAGTTCATATGAATATAATTTAACTACATCATTTTCGTCATAATGATATAGTTAGATAATCCAGAGAAACTTGAATGCGACATTTTCACTTTGAAACGGCATACCGAAAACTTCTAACCCCGGAGGTCGTATCGTACCTTGTAAGCATTCACGAATTCCGTGAGCGACAAGAGTTGTTTATGGAAGGCCGATTAGAGGCTCTGTCAGGACTTGTGACCGTCGCGAAAATTCAAAGTACGGACTCTTCCAACCGCATTGAGGGTATTGTCACCACGGATGAGCGATTGCGCAAACTTGTTTGTGAAAAGACGAGCCCTAAGAATCGCAATGAACAAGAGATTGCCGGTTACCGTGACGTCCTTGCGACGATTCACGAAAGTTATGCTTACATCGAGCCGAAGGTCCCTGTCATTTTGCAACTTCACCGGGACTTGTGTCGGTTTACTAGCACGTCTGACGGTGGCCGCTTTAAAAATGCGGACAACGTCATTGCGCAAGTGTTGCCGAATGGAAAGAAAATTGTCCGATTTGAGCCTCTTGCTGCTTGGGAAACGCCTCGGGCTGTTGAGGAACTTTGTCAAGAATACCGAGATGCGGTGAAGACCTCATCTCTGGATTCTTTGCTCCTGATTCCGATGTTTATATTGGACTTTCTTTGCATCCATCCTTTTTCCGACGGCAATGGGCGCATGAGCCGACTTTTGACATTACTGCTCTTGTATCGCGCAGGATTCCTTGTCGGAAAGTATGTCAGCATTGAGAAAACCATTTGCGATACCAAGGACAGTTACTATGAGGCATTGCGCTTGAGCTCTTTCAATTGGCTCGAAGGAAAAAACGACTATGCGCCGTTTGTCACTTATATGTTGGGGACTATTCTCGCGGCGTACCGAGAGTTTGAAAATCGACTCGCTCTCGTGAAAAAAAAGGGGTGTTCTAAGTCAGATCGAGTGCGGGAGGCGATTCGGAACCAACTCGGGAAAATTACTAAAAGTGAAATCGTCGCTCGGTGCCCGGATATTAGTCAAATTACCGTACAACGGACTTTGGCGAATCTCATGAAAAGCAGGGAGATAAAAAAACTTGGAAACGGGCGCTATGCCGCTTATGTGTGGATTGGCGAAAAGTAAAAGCAAACGGGGAAATGCTCATGTTTCTGAGAAATCATCTTATGACAAGGAGAGGTAAGGTTCTTAGTCCCACTAGCTTGGTCCGCAAAAGAAGATTCGGTTTTAGAGCTACACGGAGCCGAGTACAATAACCGCTAAATAAAAGAGCTCTCGTATGCCGCAATTTACTCCGGATTACCGTGCGCCCCGATGCATCCCGGGGCGCCATTTACAAACGATTCTACCTGCGCGCTTTTTTAAACGCCCCGTTGTAACCTATCGACGAGAAATCGTTGATATGCCCGACGGCGACTTCATGATTTTCGATTGGGCAGAGCCTGCGCCACGCTCGCCGGAGGCGCCCGTTCTCGTGCATTTTCACGGATTGGAAGGAGACTCTCGTAGCCACTATGCCGAAGCCTTAATGGACCATTGCGTCAAAAACGGAGTGCGGGGTATTGTGGCGCATTTTCGTAGTTGCGGAGGGAGACTCAATCGCCTGCCACGCGCGTATTTTGCAGGCGATACGGCCGATAACTCTTGGGTTTTAAAAAACGTTCACGCACGCTTTCCGAAAGCGCCTTTTTTTGCCGTCGGTGTAAGCTTAGGCGGCAACCAACTGGCTAAATGTCTCGGGGATTTAGGGAAAGCCGCTTCTTTTGTCACGGGAGCAGCCTCAATCGGTGCCCCTCTCGATCTTGTTGCCGGTACCGAAATCATGACGCGCGGCGCCAATATTTTTTACGGCAAGATGTTTTTGTCGACTTTAAAAAAGAAGGCTGAAGAAAAAGCGCGCCTTTTTCCCGACATCATCGATGCGCGTGCCATACGGGCTTGTAAGGATTTATACGATTTTGATAATGTCTACACGGCACCGATTCACGGCTTTCGAAGCGGAATGGACTATTGGACACGGTGTTCTGCCAAGCCCGTTTTAGGCAATGTCCAAGTTCCGCTTCTTCTTTTAAATGCCAAAAACGATCCGTTCCTGCCGGCCTGGGCGCTTCCTTCTGTCGATGAAGTGAGTCGCTCGGTGTATCTGGATTTTCCCGACGCAGGCGGGCACATCGGCTTTCCGATTTTTGTGCACGGACGTGGGTCGCTCACGTATCTTCCGAACCGTATCTTCCGGTTTTTCCGGGAGGCCCTTGCAGGACAGCGATGACGGGAAAAACCGCCCTTTTATTGGTCAATACCGGGTCGCCCGAGGCGCCGACCCCGGAAGCGCTTGCCCGTTACTTAAACGAGTTTTTAAGCGACAGGCACATCGTCGACCTGCCGTCTTGGCTTTGGAGACCGATTCTTTCCCAAATCATCATCCCGCGTCGTAAAGAGATCTCTGCTAAGCGCTATGCTGCGATTTGGACGAGTGAGGGTTCGCCTCTACTTGCGACCACGAAAAAGACTGCCGTGGGGCTGCAAAACATCCTCGGGGAGGATTGTTCCGTTGCTTGGGCGATGTGTTACGGAAGTCCTTTCGTTTCTCAAGTTCTTAGGGCGATTCTTGCTGTCAAACCCGAGCGCCTTCTTGTCATGCCGCTTTTTGCCCAAGAAGCCACACAAACACGCGGGGCCGTTGTCGATTTAGTTAAAAAAACTCTCAAAGAGGCCGGCTCTTCTGTTCCCTTGACGGTGATTTCCCCTTGGTTTGATAGGCCCGAATACATCGACGCGCTGGCCGCTTCCGTGCGCGAAAAGAAAATCGACCTTGCAAAAACGCGCCTGATTGTCAGTTTTCACGCCATTCCTCTCAAAAGAAGCGACACGTACTTTCACCAATGCGAGACGACCGTGCGCCTTTTGGAAAAGGCGCTCGATTTGAAACCCGGATCCGTCAAGTTAGCGTTTCAATCCAAATTCGGATTCGGAAATTGGCTGATCCCGGCATTAAAAGATGTCTTAAAGCAAGAGGCCGGACAAGGCAATCGCTCGGTTGCCGTCCTGTGCCCGGGATTTGCCGCCGATTGTCTCGAGACACTGGAAGAAGTGGTCGTGACCATGAAGGAGACATTTTCTTCCGAAGGCGGAAGGCATTTTGCGTACATTCCCGCCTTGGGTAGCGGACAGGATGCACTGGCGCTTTATGCCAAAGTGGTGCGTGAGGCGCTCGAACAGTTGAAAAAGCCCGCTTCCGACCCCAAATAAAAAATACCTATTGGATTTGGAGGCCAGTTATGGCAGAAGAAAAGACAGTCAATCCGGCAGAAGAACTGAAAAAAGCCAGCGAAGAGGTCCGCGAAGGAGAGCTGGAAAGTCCGGATGCTCCTGAAAGTAGCCCGAAGGCAACAACCGAGGGAGCGCAAACGGAAGAGAAGAAGGATGATTCTCCGACGGCGGACGTTTCCTCGCTTGAAGCCGAACTTCAAGCCGCAAAGGACAAGGCGGCGGAAAGCTACGAACTTTACATTCGGGCGGCGGCTGAAATGGAAAACACACGACGTCGTTGCGCGCAGGACGTGATGAAGGCACAACTTTTCGGCATAGAAAGTTTTGCGAAGAACCTGATTCCGGTCATCGACAGTCTGGAAAAAGCTCTCGAGGCTTCCGTAAGTGCCGATGAAGCCACCCGCAAAGGTCTTGAAGTGACGATGCGCCAACTCGAGCACGCCCTGGAAGTTTCCGGAATGAAGGCGATTTGTCCTGAAAAAGAAAAGTTCGATCCGACCACAAGTCAAGCCATTGCGACGGTCCCTGCCGATAGCAATCATCCGGCCGGTACCGTGGTGGCCGTTTTCCAGCGCGGCTGGACCCTAAACGACAGAGTTTTGCGGGCGGCCATGGTCAGTGTTGCCGGCTAAAGCACAACAGTCCGTTGATTTTTAATGAAAATTCATACAAAAAGGGAGCCTACGGGTTCCCTTTTCGCGTTCTTGCGTTGAATTTTTAAGACCCCGTCCCCATATAAGGTGTAACAGCCAAGGAGAGCTCGAAAGCGAGGTCTCCCGACGAATTTACGAATTTCTCAGAAGGAACAAACGCTATGTCTAAGATTATCGGTATTGACCTTGGAACAACGAACTCCGCGGTCGCCGTCATGGAAGGCGACAAGGTCCGCGTGATTGAAAATTCCGAGGGCGCTCGGACGACTCCCTCGATTGTCGCCTATATGGACAACGGCGAGATTTTGGTCGGCGCAACAGCCAAACGTCAGGCCATCACGAATCCTAAGAACACACTTTTTGCTGTCAAACGTTTAATCGGACGTCGTTATGAAGATGCCGAAGTTCAGAAGGACGTCGGTCGCGTGCCCTTTAAGATTGTACGCGCAGAAAACGGCGACGCTTGGGTTCAGGTTTTAGGGGACAAGAAGCTGGCGGCTCAGCAGGTTTCTGCCGAAGTGCTCCGCAAGATGAAAAAGACGGCTGAGGACTATCTCGGTGAACCTGTGACTGAAGCCGTTATTACGGTTCCCGCTTACTTTAACGACAGCCAACGTCAGGCCACAAAGGATGCCGGTCGTATTGCCGGTCTTGAAGTCAAGCGTATTATTAACGAACCGACGGCTGCAGCCCTGGCTTTCGGTATGGATAAGATGGGTAACACCGATCGCAAGATTGCCGTGTACGACTTGGGCGGCGGCACCTTCGATATCTCGGTGATTGATATTGCCAATGTTGACGGCGACAAGCAGTTTGAAGTCTTGTCGACAAACGGCGATACGTTCTTAGGCGGTGAAGACTTCGATCAGCGCCTCGTTGAGTATCTTATTTCCGAATTTAAGAAGGATACAGGCATTGACCTTTCGACCGACGTTCTGGCGCTTCAGCGCTTGAAGGATGCGGCGGAAAAGGCCAAGATCGAACTTTCAAATCGTCAGGAAACGGAAATTAACCTTCCGTACATTACGGCCGATGCCACAGGTCCCAAGCACTTAAATATCACGATTACGCGTGCTAAGTTCGAAAGCATGGTCGAAGATTTGGTGCAGCGTACGATTGAGCCGTGCCGTAAGGCCCTGGCCGATGCCGGTGCCTCCACGTCGGACGTTTCCGATGTGATTCTCGTGGGCGGTATGTCGCGTATGCCGCGTGTGCAGGAAGTGGTTCGCGAGTTCTTCGGGAAAGAGCCGAGAAAGGACGTGAACCCCGATGAAGCCGTTGCTATCGGTGCGGCCATTCAGGGCTCGGTTTTGACCGGTGAACGCCACGACGTGTTGCTTCTTGATGTCACACCGCTTACGCTCGGTATCGAAACCTTGGGCGGCGTCATGACATCGATGATTAAACGCAACACGACGATTCCGACCAAGCATTCGCAGGTTTTCTCGACAGCCGAGGATAACCAGCCTGCCGTGACCATTAAGGTCTACCAGGGCGAGCACCAGATGGCCGCATCCAACAAGCTTCTCGGTGAATTTAACTTGGAAGGAATTCCGCCGTCTCCGCGTGGTTTGCCGCAGATTGAAGTGACGTTTGATATCGATGCCAACGGTATCTTGCACGTTTCGGCTAAAGATAAGGCAACGGGTAAGGAAAACACGATTACGATTAAGGCAAGTTCGGGACTTTCCGAAGACGAAATCAAGCGCATGGTCGCCGATGCCGAGGCCAACAAGGCCGAAGACCATCGTCGGTTCGAATTGGCGCAGTCGCGCAATCAGGCCGATGCGGCCGTGGCCCAGATTCGTAAGACCTTAAAGGATTTGGGTGACAAGGTCGATGGTTCTGACCGTGCGGCCTGCGAATCGGCGATTAAAGACGTGGAAGCTGCCGCCAAGGGCGAGGACAAAGCGGCTATCGATAAGAGCGTTGAAGCGTTGATGAGCGCAGCGCAAAAAATCGGAGAGAAGATGAATGCCGCCGCTAAGGCCGGAGAAGCCCAGGCGCAGCAGCAAGCTTCTCAAGGCACTGAGCAAGCCCAGTCCGGTGCCAAGAAACCCGAGGACGACGTCGTTGATGCCGACTACAAGGAAGTCAAGCACTAAGATGGCGCGAGTTTCTCGCAAAACGAAGGCTCGAAAATAACCGGCGGGTCGAGGGGGCTTCCTCTCGACCCTTTGGTGTTTTCACGGAGTGAAGAATTTTTATGGCTGATCAGGATTATTACGAGGTACTAGGCCTTACCCGCAGTGCAACCGATGAGGAAATTAAAAAGGCCTACCGGCGCCTTGCCATGAAGTATCACCCCGATCGCAATAACGGGGACAAGGTGGCCGAAGAAAAATTCAAGCAAGTCGGAGAGGCGTATTCGGTGCTTTCCGACCCGCAAAAGCGTGCTGCGTACGATCGGTTCGGTAAGAGCGGCGTTGATCCGAGTGCAGCCGGAGCCGGCGGTTTCGGAGGGTTTTCCGGAATGGGTGGCGCAGGCGGCATGGGCGGTTTTGAAAATGTCGGCGATATCTTTAGCGAAATCTTCGGCGCCGCAGCCGGCGGCTCTCGCGCCCGTCGCGGTCCTCAGGTCTTTCGCGGTAACGATGTGAGTTATTCGCTGGAAATTACGCTTGAGCAAGCCGTCAACGGGGCTAAGACCGATATTCGCGTACCGATTTGGGACGAATGTCCGACCTGCCACGGTTCGGGTTGCAAACCCGGAACCGGCAAGAAAACCTGCCCGCATTGCCGCGGCACCGGCACCATCAATATGAGCCATGGATTCCTACAGGTGCAGCAGACGTGCCCGTATTGCCACGGAACGGGAGAAGTGATTTCCGATCCGTGTCCGGAATGCCGTGGTGAAGGACGCATCCGCACCACCAAGACGCTGGAAATCGAGATTCCGGCCGGCATCAACCACGGACAGCGTATCCGCTTGGCCGGCAAGGGCGAACCCGGAATGAACGGAGGACCGTGCGGCGACTTGTATGTGGAAATCTTTATTAAGCCCCACGACATCTTCCAGCGCGACGGTGATGATTTGCATGCCGATTTGCCGATTAGTTTTGCTACAGCCGCTTTAGGCGGGGAAGTGACGGTTCCGACTTTGGATACCGAAGCGCGCATCACGATTCCCGAGGGCACGCAAACCGGAAAGATTTTCCGCTTGCGCGGCAAGGGAGTTCCCAATGTTCGTACGCACGAAAAGGGCGACCTTTACGTGCACGTGTATGTCGAAACGCCGGTCAACCTTTCGGCCAAGCAAAAGAAACTCCTTAAAGACTTGGATGCCTCTTTAACCGAAGGCGGTAAGAAGCATTCGCCGCAGGCGACATCGTTTTTAGAGAAGATGAAGCGCTTTTTCGGCGGGTAACTCTTGTCTTAATTAAGGTAGGAATGCAAAGGCGACCGGTCGGGCGCCTTTGCTTTTCGAAAAGGCTCTAGTCGGCCTCTCGCATCGTTCGTAAATCACGGCGCAAGATTTTGCCGACGGCCGTCTTCGGAAGCGCCTTGACAAAGACAATGCTTCGAGGAACTTTGTAGCCCGTCAGGCGTGCGCGACAGAATTTGACAACATCTTCGCGCGTTATGGCAGGATCTTTTTTGACGATAACCGCCTTGACGGTTTCGCCGACTCTGGGATTGGCCACACCGACAACGCCGCACTCAAGGACGCCCGGCATCGAAGCAATGACGCCTTCGATTTCGTTCGGATAAACATTCAAACCGTTTACGATAATGAGGTCCTTCTTGCGGTCGGTGATAAAGACCTTTCCGGTCTGATCCATGTAGCCGACGTCACCGGTTCTGAGCCACCCGTCGACCATAACGTTTGCCGTTTCCTCGGGTTTTTCCCAGTAACCTTCCATCACTTGGGGACCCTGCACGCAGATTTCACCCGTGTGTTTGGCAATCTCTTCGGGATTGTCGCAAACCCCTAAGTCGGCAAAGCCTTCCCCGCGGATTGAGACAACGGTCGAAGGAAGGGGATAGCCGACCGAGCCGTCCCAAGGAGCCCCGGGAAGATTGCCGCAGACTCCCGGACTTGCTTCGGTTAATCCATAGGCCTCTAGAATGCTTGTTCCCGTCACTTCTTTAAAGCGTTCGGCAACGGTTCTTTGAACTTGTGTTCCGCCTCCGCAAACCATCTTTAACCGGGTAAAGCGGAAAGCACAGAACTCTTTGTTATGCAGCATCCCGTTAAAGAGCGTGTTGACGCCGGCAAAGGCTGTAAAGTCCCACTGCTTGATAAGTTTCACGAGCCCGGGCATATCCCGAGGATTGGGCACTAAGACCTGTAGCGAGGCGTGCTTGGCAAAGCAGAGCGTCGCCGTCAGACTAAAGACGTGATAAAGGGGAAGCGCCGTCATAATGACTTCTTTTCCCTCTTCAAAGGTCTGGGAGATCCACGTGCCGGTTTGCTCGACGTTAGCCAGGATGTTTCGGTGCGTGAGCATGGCGCCTTTGGAAACCCCTGTTGTTCCGCCCGTGTACTGCAAAAAGGCAATATCGGTGTTGTGAAGGGGCTGCTCGGTAAAGCCGCGGGCTTTGCCGAGCTTGATAGCTTCGCGGAAATTGACGTGTCCCGAAAGATTGAAAACGGGAACGACTTTTTTGATGCGACGCAATACAAAATCTACCGCATGACGTTTGAAAAAGCCGAGCATGTCGCTTGCCTTCGTCGTCACGATGTGCCGTACGACGGTGCCTTCAAGCGCTTCTTCTAATGTCTTAGCAAAGTTTTCAATGATGACGACGGCTTTGGCACCGCTGTCGGCGAGTTGATGTGATAGTTCCGGTGCCGTATAGAGGGGATTGACATTGACGACAATCATGCCGGCACGCAGAATGCCGAGCATCGCAATCATGTATTGCGTGAGATTGGGCATCATGACAGCCACGCGGTCGCCGGGTTTAAGCCCGTCAAGGCTTTGTAGGTAGCCTGCAAACGCTTTAGATAACGCGTTTAACTCGTCATAACTGGTTTTGCGGTTTAGACACACGAAGGCGGTCTTTTTCCCGTACTGCTTAGACACCGTATCAAAAAGATTCGGGACGGAAGAATAGATGTCCGGGTTGATTGTTTCCGGAACACCTTTCGCGTAGCGAGATAGCCACGGATAGGACTGGGTCAATTGCTCAAACCTTTCGGCTTTCGGCCGAGGAAAAAAGGGTAATTAGGAAGTCGCTTTTTCAGACTCTGTGACAACTTTTTTCGAAGTCGTCTTTTTAGACGTCTTCGGCGTACTCTTGCGTTTGAAAGGAGCTTTCGCGCGCCGGGTAGCGGGCTTACTTTCAACTGTTGCTTCGGCTCGGGATGAACGCGGTTTCTTCAGAGGCTTCGCTTCGGAAGTCGGCGCGCCTGTGGGTTTTTCAGGACGCTTTTCCGGGTCTTGAGCAGGCTTTTTTTCTGAAGCGACGAGCATCAGACAATGTCGCGCATAGGCTTTGACATCCTCCCAATCGGTGTAATCGATGACAGTTGTCGGATCGGTCGGTCCTTTGGTCATTTTCATAATCATCTGGATGGCTAACTTTTGGTACCACGTCCAGTTCGGATAGTCGACCTTACCGGCAAAACACTTTAAATCAGTCGGGTGCCATGGTGATTTTTGAAGGAACCGTTGCATGTAGCGGTTCCCTTCAATCGTAGCCTTGTAAGGTCTTCTAGCGACGACCGTGACGTTAAAAAACGACGAGGGCGTCGTTTCAAGTTGATGCTCAAAGCGTCGAACGAACTCCCAAACAATCTTGTTATAGACGCCGTAGATGACGGCGGCTCCGACGATAATCAAATCATACTTTTCCCATACCACGCCTTCACGGACCACTTCCATCATGTCCATCATGTCACAGGTAGCGCCCTCGCTACGCAGTGTTTCGCAGATGACGCGGGCAATGCGGGCTGTGTGTCCGCCGTGCGAATAGTAAGTAACCAGGGCGTGTGTCATGGGGTGTCTCCGATTCGGGAATCAACAAAAAAATCAACGACCGATATTATCGGCGAAAAAACGGAAGAATTCGTCGGTCCAAAGAAGGATTTTTTGTCGCAACGCAGTAAAGGTTACTTATCTTGCCATGATAAAATTTAAAAGTTCTTGCGGAGTATCGATTCCGCGGTTTTCTTTGGGAAACATCAATTCATGACAATCGCGGGTTCTCAGACATTGGTTGAAAGAGCAGTAGAAATCATTGAAAACATGATTTTTAATGGATCGATTAAGGCAGGTGACTGGATTAATGTACAAAACATTGTGGATGAAAGCGGCATTAGTCGTACACCATTTCGCGAAGCGTTGCAGCATTTAGAGGCACGCGGCCTTATTGAGAACATCCCGCATCGAGGCTCCTTTGTTAAAGCAATCAATGTCCAGGAAATTTCGGACGTTATTGAAATCCGGATTGCGCTTGAAGGGGTTGCTGTTCGATTGGCGCACAAAAGGCTGAACAAGGAGGGACTTCAAGAACTAAAAAAACTCCTGGACGGCATGAGAGCGGCTTTAACTCGAAAGAATGTCAAACGGTTCATTAGTTTGCATGAGCAATACCACATGACGCTCATTTCGTATGCCGGGAACGTGTGGCTAACCAAAGAGTTGTATAGTTTGAGAAAAATCACACGATGGCATCGCTTTTATTTTCAGTATCACGAAAAAAACTTCAGTTATTCATTGGCAAGCCACGAACAGCAGTACAGAATGTTGTCCGACCCGTTAGCCAATGAGGATGAATTAGTCCGAATAGATGCCGAAACCACACGATACGGATGTGATCTTTTGTTAGAGCACATTCGTAAGACAGAAGCGGAGAGAAAAGAGGCAGAGCCTCAGTCCCAGGTTCGCCAATCAGTGCAGCGACGTGCTCGGCAACGTCGACGCAAGCCCGGGGAGAAGGTCGGTCGATAGGAAACAATCCCTTTGACGGTCCAATTATCGGACGGTCTGCTTTTGCAAAAGAGCATAAAAGGGAGCGCAGTCGTCTAAGCAGTCAAGTTCGCGGCAGACGCCGTACATTTGGTTGAAGGTTGTTTCCGATACGGTGGATTTAACTTCGTTGAATCCTTTGTTACGTAAGTCTTCCCATGTCATCGGGTTTTCCGGTTCTCCCAGAGGGTCTTTCACGTAAACCGTCTCTTCCGATTTGTTATCAAACCGGACTGTCACGCGACATTGTTCATGGTATGGATGTACAGCTTGAATATCGTCGGCAACGCTAATTTCCGTGCAGGCCAGTAGGTGCTGTAGTTGAGGGAGTCTGATTGCTTCTTCGGAAAAGCTATCCTCTGTAACGCTCCCGTTTAACAGGGCAACGCAGACCGTATAGGGAAGGCTGAATTTGGCTTCTGCGGCAGACTGACAATGTCTACTTGAGACAATCTGGTAGGCGGCGTTGTAGGTTTCAATGCGAATTTCTCGGATGTGTCCGAGACAATGAGCAATCCCTTTTTCATGCAGAGCCAGTCCGCAATCAATGCCTCCGTGCGTATGCCGACAACACGGATAAGGCTTAAATGAGACACCCGCCGATCGCCAAAGTTTTCCATAATCATTAAAAACAGACAAGTCGGCATCTGAGCGATTAAATCCGGCGAACAGTCCCTGAGTGCCTTCTAAAATTTTCTCGGCCCCGGTAAAGCCCTCTTGAGCGAGTTCGACACAGAGCAAAGCGTTGGAAACGCCAACTCCGACATGAAGAATCTTACTCATTGCATGGGTTTTATTAAATTCCCAAAGACCGCAGGACAATGTCCCGGCATTTCCAAAGGCATGCGTGAGTTTTTCGCGCGAGAGTTCCATAATTTTCCCGGCACTGATTACTCCTCCGAGCACCCCGGTTGTTCCTGTTGTGTGCCAAACGGCATAATGAGGAAGACCGAGAGCGGTTCCGACACGTAGCATGACCTCGTAGCCGGCGACGCAGGCAGAAATGAGATCTTTTCCTGACTTATGACATGCTGTTGCCGACAAGAGAGCCGGCGTAATGACCATGACTCCTGGATGCGAAAGTCCTGTCCTGTCGGAATCATCGGTTTCCAGAATATGACCACAAGCGCCGTTAATAAGTCCCGCATCGCGTAGCGATAGGAATTCTTTGAGACCGAAAGCAGGAACACCTCCATAAGCCGGATGATGTTTGAAAATACGTCGAATGCAGTCGGCTTTCGACGTGTTTGAGCCCCCGAGGGCACTGCAAAGTAGGTCAAATACGGATTGTTTCATGGCCTCAACGACGGAATTCGGGAGGTGCTCGAATTGCAGTGCGTGGGCAAAGTCTAGGCTTTGTCGGGAAATATCGTGATTGTCGGGCATAGTGATTTCCATGAGAAACAATCTGAAAAACGGAGGGGTGACGTCAGGCACAAACCCCCTCCGAATTGCACTTCAAGGCACAAGGGGGAGAGACTAGCCTTGAATCACTTTGTCAATTGCCAATTGTGTTAAACCGAGATAGTTCGCAGGATTGAGGACTTCGTCGATTTCCGCATCGCTCAGGTATTCCTTTACCTCCGGCATCTGACGAACGTACTGATCATAAGGAATGCGTTTTTCAAACGATTCCATCGCAATTTTATGAACGATGCGCATGGCCGTATCCTTCTTTCCGGATTTCACGGAGAGTTTCAGAGCAAGCGGTTCGGCCATCAGTAACCCTTCGTCGGCATCCAGATTACGACGCATGGCTTCAGGATGAACCTTCAGACCTTTAAAGACCGTAAGCATTTCCTTGAGCATCATGTCGACGAGAATGGCCATTTCAGGCATGCGCTCATCCTCAATAAAGAAAGGACTGTCATCGCGTAGGTCATGATGGAACGTTTCCCCCATTGCGTTGGCATTCGAACGGATGAGCTTAGCGACACCGCGAACGTTTTCGCAGAGAACGGGATTTCGTTTCTGAGGCATTGTGCTCGAGCAAATCTGATGCTCCGTATCAAACGGTTCTTCCAGTTGCATGACCTCATTTCTCTGATTGAAGATGATGTCCTCGGCAATCTTTTCAAACGTATTGGCTAAGAGAGCGCAGAAATAACTGTATTCATTGAATCGCTCATTGCGTGGTTGCGGCGAGATAAGAGGAACGGTTAGCCCGAACTTTTCGAGAACTTTGACTTGCATATCCCAGCATTTCGGACCGAAGAGGAGGTTATAACTTGCGAAGTTTCCGGCGGCCCCTGAAACAGTACCTGTTCCGATCCGAGGACGTGCGAAACGCAGGCGTTCAAGATGTTCACGAATAGTTTGCGCCCATGTTGCAACTACAAAACCGAAAGTGACGGGAATAGCATGTTGCCCGTGAGTGATTCCGGCCATAATGTCGTGCCTGTGCTTGTCCGCTAGTTTTAAAAGAACAGAAAGGATTTCCTCTAAATCCTTTTCCCAAATATCCAGAGATTTCTTTAAGCGATAGGCCAGAGTCGTGTCAAGGACGTCCTGACTTGTCGCTCCGTAGTGGATAAATTCACCGGCTTGCCCTTTGCAAAGAGGCTTCCAGGCGCGAAAGAGTGCGACAGTATTAAGAGTGCAGCTGGCGTACTGTTCTGCGACTTTATCGGCTCCGATTAAATCGATTGAGGCGGTGCGTGATATTTCGTCGGCAATTTCCTTGGGAATCATTCCGAGATCTGCTTGCGCCTGAGCCAGATACGATTCAAAATCACACCACTGTTGCAAGATAGCTTCTTCACTCCAAAGGCTACGGATTTCCTGACAACCGAACAGCTTGTTGTACATTAGGTAGTCGGTCATATGCAAAAGATTGTGTTTCATAGTATTTCCTGTTTAGATTTCGTTGAGTTGTGTAGTTTGTTTGGTCTGAGAGAGTCAACCTGACAGATTTCTGTGGATTACCAGAAGCCGACAACTTTCCACCAAATCGGGCCGACGACGATGACAATGGCGAAATGCAACCATGACATGATGAAACCGATCTTCCACCATTGCGTAGTATTGAAGTACCCGGCTCCGTAAAAAATCGGACAAAAACCACCTGTATACTGAGTCAGGCAAGCCGGAGTGTTTGCGATGTAAGCAAGTAACAGAATGGCAACCATCGGCGGACAACCGGCTGCGAGAAGAATCGCAAGACAGGCGCCGTAAAGTGCAACCATGTGCGCCGTTGAAGAGGCGAATGCGTATTGGCTGTAATTAAAGAAAAGGCAGATGAGGAAAGTCACGAGCATCCAATTCATGCCTGTGAACATTGCCCCCATGGAGGTTCCAAGCCAGACCATGAACCCCTTTTCCGTGAGTGCACTGGCCAGACAAACCAATACCCCCATCCACATCAAAGTGTTCCATGCCCCGGATTCTCCGAGAACATCCTCCCAAGTCAGAATGCCCATTAAAAGCATGGCAGACACAGCGATGAGTGCGACGAGAGTGGAGCCGATTCCCGTGAAGTCTCCGAGCATCCACATGATGATTGAGAAACAAAAAATCCCGAAGAGAAGTTTTTCTTGGGTTTTTACCGGGCCGAGAGCAACATACATACGTTGTGCGGCGGCTTTCGCTTCCGGGGCTTTTTTAGCTGTGGGGGGAACTAGTAGGTAAGTGCAATACGGAACCAGGATAATTGAAACAATCGCGGGAAGGAAGGCCCCGACAGCCCATCCGCCCCAGGTAATGCTGACGTTTGCCAAATCCTGAGCAAATTGCATGACGAGAACGTTTCCTGCCATAGCGGTTAGGAATAAGTAACTGATGAAAGCTTCGGATTGGAAGTAGGACTGAATGAGGAATCGTCCGATTTTGTCCGGATTCTTGTCTGGCTCACTGCCGAGAGCTGAGCAAATCGAACGAAGAATCGGATAGATAACACCGCCGGCACGGGCTGTTCCGGATGGAATTCCGGCAGCAAGCAAAGACCCGGATATCGTTAGACCATAAGCAACCTTCAGAGAGCTGTCGCCAATCTTGCTGAGAATCCAAAGAGAAATGCGTTCTCCGAGTCCGGTTTTTACAAAAGCTCTTGAAAAAAGAAATGCGGTGACGATAAGCCAAAGTAGGGTGTTTGAGAACCCCTTGAGAGCTGCGCCCGGCGAGAGAGTTCCGGTCAGCATGACTGCCATCAAACCGATGAACGCAACACAACCGATGTTAACAGGCACAGCAATGAAGCCGACGATAATTGCTGTCATCATGGCCAGCACGTGCCAGGCATCAGGGCTGACGCCATTCGGAATTGGGGAAAACCAGATGAGAGCCCCGACAATAACGGGAATTAGAAATCGGGAAAGTGCTTTCTTGTCCATAATCGACTCCTTTGTAAGTGTGTGGGATACGCTAATGCGAATTGTACAAATAATTCTTTATACTTTATACAAAATATGAGTTAACAAGTATAGTATACTGAAAATAAAAGAAATTTTTTTTGGCATGTTTCCACTGAAAAGCCTATTCACGTTCTGGTTTTGAGGATGAACAAGAGCCTTTGACGGAAAGGGTCGCGAGATTCGCCGAATGAGTCAGCGGAGGATGCCTATGTGAACGCGAACAGTTCAGTTTATCCTCCCGAGGCCTAGTACTTGATGCAGAATCTATGTGAAAAAGACGGATTTGGGGTGCATTTTTGCGTGGATTATGCAGACAGATGAAAACCCATGATGACATGTGTCCGTAAGCCGTGAAGGATCACTTTCCTATAGATGTCAGCTTCTTTAAAATGATGCTTAATCTGAAATAGACTGAGCAAATGATCCATGCCACATAAGATTTTGTTGGTTCGCACATCTTCGCTCGGGGACATTATTCATACGCTACCGATTGCCTACGACATCAAACACGTGATGCCGGACGCAAAGCTCCATTGGCTTTCCGAGGAGTCTTTTTCGGATGTTTGTACGTTGAGCCCCTTTGTCGATGTTGTGAAAAAAACGGCGTTTCGGCGGTGGAGAAAAGCATTATTTTCATCGAAAACTTGGAGTGAAATCAGAGCGATAAAAGCAGACTTGCGTTCGGAGCACTACGACATTGTTATTGACACACAGGGGCTACTTCGCAGTGCCTGGGCGGCTTCTTGGCCAGGAAGTCCTGTTTTCGGATACTCGCGAGATACGGTGCGCGAGTCGCTAGCGACACTTTTTTATGATCAAACAAAAAGGCTTCCGGAATCCATCGGGACTGTTCGCCGATACCGGAAAATGGCTGCACTGTGCTTAGGGTATTCTATTGATGAGAAGCATCCTAAGTTCGGTCTTAAGGCCCCTAACGTGCCGGAAGGCGTGACACTGCCGCACGACTACGCAACGCTTTTTGTCAGCACAAGCCAAGAAAGAAAAAATTGGCAGGAAGATCGCTGGAAAGTTCTTATTGAGGAATTAAAAGCGCAGGGGCTCGATTCGGTTCTCTTTTGGGGAAACGAAAAGGAAAAGGAGCGCGCCTTACGTATTGCCGGGAACGCGTGCTTTGTTCACGTCCTTCCGCGCATGCCGATACCTGCAGTTGCAGCGGTTGTTGCACGAGCTGAGATCGGCATCGGTGTCGACACGGGATTGATGCATTTGGCAGCAGCATTGGCCCGTCCCTGTGTCGGAATTTGGGTGGACACAAAGCCGAAGAATATTACGTTAATCGGCGAGGTGGGTTGTGTAACGCTCGGCGGAAAGGGCGCTGATGTAACCGTAAACGATGTGATGAGGGCAGTCCGACAAAGGATCTGACAACTATGTCAAAGAGAATGAAGTTTCTTGTCGCGGCTTTTTATTGCCACTCTCATCGGTCTGTCGTGTATCCGAGTTGCTTTTTGTGGACATACGGCTTTGGCTCGGCGAGCGCAGAGCCACTTATTTCTGATTCTTATGAGGCTTTGCCTGTATGGAAGACACACGATAGCAAGATAGCTCGAAGCATCATGGAAACGAACCAATATGCGGCAGATAGTCTCGGGCACTTTATTCTGGATATGCCGAAAGAGAGTCGAGAACAATCGATTATCGTCGCAACAGGCGATCACAATACGCGGACGATTTTTGAATATCCAGACTCCTCGCTTTTGAATCATCAGTTCGGGGGTTCCTCTTTTCTTTTTGATTCCGAAGGCTTGGCGGCCGGCAAGCCCCGATACCCAAAAGTGGGTCGGACACTTTGACGTCTTCCCTACGTTGCGTGAACTTGTCCTCAAGGAGCCTGCGAGAGCCTTTGAGGGTCGAAATGTTTATGGGACAGAAGAGGGCTTTTCTCTGAGTTTTTCTTATGCAGTCGGCGGCAACGGAATCGCGATTAATGCAGCGGGAGCAGTTGCAAACCTGGCGCACCCTCAGTACTTTGTTCGTAATGGAGAGCACGGACGGTTCGTGCCAACAGAAAAGCCTACGGAAGGGCTTTTGAAGTTACACCGAGAGGCGGCAGCCCGCACGGGGCTTGCCGACGCTCGTGTTCGAGAGGATTGCCTTTTGAAAAAGTAGGCGAATCAGACTAATCGCCGAGCGCCGGGTCAAGTGCTTCGTCAATTTTCATTCGCAGTGTAGCCACGCGGGTGAGTGTTGCCGGATCGGCCGGAATATTTCCGATATTGCCGCGCAGAGAATCGAAGGCAATTTGCAGGGCAGCCGACACAGCAATGCGTTCGGTCGTCAGAAGTCGCGAGTCTCCGCGAATCTCCTTAGCACGGGCATTAATCAGTTCGGCTGCTGCCCTAAGCGTCTGTTCATCCTCGGGCGCCACATCGTAGGCGTACTGCCGGTTAAGGATTGTCAGAGTGAGCTTACTCATAATGAATTAGTGTTCCGTTCCCGATTGCAAGGCACCGATAATGGCATCTAGGCGATGCGCTAATTCGGCCTGCTGCGCTTCGCGGGCGGCCTTTTCCGCTTCAAAGGCGGCCTGGGCGCTCTTGAGTTGGTCGCGTTCGGCTTGAATGTTTTGTGCCTCGGCGCGAGCGTTTTCGACGGCCGCTTTCAAGGCTTCATTTTCAACCTTAAGGGCACGGTAGCTTTCCAAAATCTTAGAGACGGATTGTTCGAGTTGGTTTAATTGTTCATTCATGGTTATTCCTTCGTGTTCTTTTTTAAATCAATTTGGGCGCCGAGGATGGCTTCATCGGCTTGTGTTTCGTTCGGCAAGGGGTCGCTGACGATTTTCTCGACCTTCGCCTCTTTGTCAAAAAAGACGGTCATTTTGCGAAGCTGAACTTTCCCGTGCCTGGGATTAAAGTAATACACGTAGTCCCAGCGGTTCATGTGAAAGTCACTTTGAACGAGTGCTTCTCCCAAAAGAAAATGCACCTGCTCACGTGTCATGCCCGTGCGTACTTGTTTGGCCATTTCCTCGGTGATGAGATTTCCTTGCGGAACGTCAATTCGGTAAACGTAGCTGTTGTAGTTGCAGCCGGCAAGTGCGAGCACGCAGGCGGCGACAAATGGCAGTATCAGTTGCGGTTTTGTCATAGAAAAAATCGTTTCAATAGGATTCGTCCGACCGATTAAGTCGCTATGATAGCCGTATTCAACGTTTTTGGAGGGGCGAACGATGAGCGAAGCGTCAGCAAGTGTTTCTCAGCTGGAGCTCAAAAGCTTCGGACTTAAGGCGACGACGCCTCGGATGCGTATTCTGGAGCTGTTTTTGAAGGCCTCCGGATCTTCCGTGCGACATCTGACGGCTGAGGATGTGTACAAAATGCTCCTTGCCGAAAATTTGGATGTCGGCTTGGCGACGGTCTATCGAGTTCTGACGCAATTTGAGACAGCCGGTCTCTTGGTGCGGCGTCATTTAGGAACAGATCTTGCGACCTATGAACTTGAAAACGGCGAGCATCACGATCACATTGTGTGTGTTCGTTGCGGAAATATTGAGGAATTTGTCGATCCCGAGATTGAAAACCGTCAGAAGGCTATCGCCGAGAAGCTCGGATTCGAACTGCAAGGGCATAGCCTCTCGCTATACGGGCTGTGTGCGGAATGCCGTAAGAAGGCCGAAATAGACAAACAGCCCGACACGAAACGCCGTTAGCGAATCCGCAATTGTTGTCCGGCGTAGATTCGCACCGAATCTAGGTCGTTTAATTTCCGAAGACTTGCGATACTCGTCTTGTATTGTTTGGCAATCGCATAAAGTGTCTGCCCGCGGTGTACGACGTGAGTATTGTGCTTGGAGGCCACAATGCGGTTTGTTCGTGGGGATTTGGGCGGAACGGTTAAGACAAGACGTTGCCCGACGCGAATTATCGAGGTGTGCAAGCGATTTGTTTTACGGACAGAGGATTGAGAGATACCGTATTTAGCGGCAATCGAAGAGACGGTATCGCCTTTCCTGACGCGATAAACAACACGTCGCACTTCAGGCGCAGAAAGTGCAAGACGTGCTTGCAGCGCATCTTGGGTAATGTCCTCGGTGTCGCCGACATCGGCTGCAACAAGGAGAGCGGAGCCGGCTAAAACCTTGCGTCCTTTCGGAATGTGGTTAATCCGCAGGAGCTCTTCCTCAGTCATGTTGTAAAGAGATGCGATTGACGAGGTTGTTTCCTCCGGATTGACGCGGTGGAGCTTCCAGCTCGAAAGGGACTTACCGGTATCAACCCAGCTCGCGAGGTTATCTAAAAAAACGTCTAGGTTTTCCATGGGCAGAAGAAAGGATGAATTGTGGTTAGCCACAATTACAGGGAGGTTAAATCCCGGGTTAAGTTGCCGAAACTCATTCGGATCCATTTCTGCCAAGTCAGCAGCCGTTTCTACGCTGATGTCGCGCTGTTTTGTCAATTGCACAAAATAGGGTTCATTATCAATCTCCGGAAGCGTGATGCCGTACTTTTCGGGATTAAGAACAATTCTCTTGATAGCCTCGAGTTTGGGCACATAGTTGGCTGTTTCTCGGGGCATTCTCAGATGTGAGTAGTCTGTCGGAAGTCCCCGTGTTTTGGCGCGTCGGATGGCGCGTGCAACACTCCCTTCTCCCCAGTTATATGCGGCAAGTGCCAGTTGCCAATCGCCGAACTGTGCATAAAGCTTTTCTAAGTAATCGAGTGCTGCTCGTGTGCTTTCCAGAACATCACGCCTGTCGTCTTTCCAAATGTTCTGCTGCAACGAATAGACATTGCCCGTTGAGGCTGTAAATTGCCATAGACCGGAGGCCTTAGCGTAGGAAAGAGCTTCGGGTTGGAAAGCACTTTCGACAAAGGGGAGTAATGCCAATTCAGTCGGAAGATTGCGCTTTTCGACCTCTTCTACGATGTGGTAAAGGTATTTGCTTGAGCGCTGTGCCATCCGTTCGATGTACTGCGGCATGCGCTCATGGATACGGAGTTGCTTTGTCACGCGTCGGCCAGTTAATGTCGGCATCCGAAAGCCCTTGCGGATTCTTTCCCAAACATCGCTCGTGTAGGAATCCTGTTCGACGACGGCATCCTCATCTTCAATAGCGAGTGCACCGGTTTCTGTAGCGGAAACTAGCCCGGGGGAAGTAAGAGCCGCGCAGGAAATTGCCAGTAATGCAAGGGTTTTACGAAAAGACAACATCGGCATAAACACGGAAAACAAATCAAGAAACCGCTATTGTATCGACTGTTTAAGAGTATGACGTTGCCCTATAGTTTGGGACTGAGCGGTACTCAAGCAGAGCTCTGATTAATAGTTGAACAACCAAATGAGAATAACGTTACTTACCACATGGAGACTGATTAACTCAATTGGCGGAGCGGAGGGAGTATTTTGTAACCTGGCAAATGCGATGGCTGAACGAGGGCATCAGATGACGGGTATTTGCTTTGATGTTGAATCAGGAAAGCCAGCTTTTCCTCTAGATAATGAACTGAAAAACCGGCTGACGACACCGCGAATCATCTTTGACAAGGACGGACAAGGACACTGGCTTGAGGTGACGAAACGACAACATGAAATCACGGCTCGATTATGGTCCCCGAACCTGTACAAGACCGTACCGGAATGGAAGTAAGCAAGGAAATCGTCAGCTTTTGCAATAAGGTGTGTGAATAATGGGGATGCTACAGACACCCCAACAACGTTGCTTCTATCAAGTCTGTATCGATTCGGTTTACATCTTCGGAATCAAAGAGATGGATAACTTTTTTCGATAGGATGTCCCAACGACAAACAGATGTCCTTCCAAACAAAGCAACCCCAGGCTTCCCAAGTGCTCCGGCAATATGTGCGGCGCCGCCGTCTCCAAGAAGAAAGCAGGTGGATTGGTTAATTAATTGGATAAAATCGTCCAAAGACGGAGATAATACAATCCTAGAGGACATGGTAAGTGATTTTTGCAGGGTCGTTGCCTTCGGGACGTCTTTCTCTTTTAGCGAGATGAGTACGGTAAAGTCGATATCTTTTTTCATGGAGTTAAGAATGAGAGCTAGCTTTTCATTTGTCAGTTGAGACGTCTTTCTGTTGTTGGATAACTCGATGAGAAGCCTTCGCTGTTCAAACTGACCAGAACATATGGGGGGGGGTTGATTTTAAAGAAATCTTCGGGAAAAATCTCTCGGGAAGAGTAAGGTAGTCGGAAGTAAAAAGTTTGATATTTTGTAAACTAACGTGGTCTTTGTTGGAAGGATGAATTAGTTTTGAATAAAAGGTGTTAACACAAGGCGAATCCTCAGTGTTATAAAGACCGTAGATTTTCTTCGCTCCTAGGAGTTTTAAAAATATACCGCACAACTTGTTATATGAAGGTGCAGGAGAAATGCCGATGTCCGGAACGATATCTCTGTGGCACAAGGCGGTCTTGATTGCCTCAAGATATTTGTTCCCTGAAGGAATCATGTAAACAAATTCATTGGGGAAGAAGTGTTTTGCAAGTCCTGCATTTTGTTCGCTTAAGAATAAATGCAACTCAGAATCTGGATACGTCTCTTTAATGTAGTAGCACATCGGCACGGTGGCGGAAATGAAATCCCCGAGCCCATTACGACGGATGATGGCAAATTTCATAATGCTGCTAGTCCGATAGTTATTGTCTAACTACTTGGCAATTCCCTGCTTGCAAAGTTCTTTCCAATCTGTTGCAGCTAGGATTGTGCTTGTGAGGATGATTATGCAGTAGACCACATCTGTTATGGTTGTTGTCTGATTGAGTAGTACAAATCCGAGGAAAACGGCCCAAGCGGAATATGAAATATTGAGAGCCATTCCCTTCGCAGCGCCGATTTTTGATATGGCTTTGTAGTAGAACAAATAGGAGGCTGTTCCTGCAAGGGCAGCACAAGCGAGAGTCGTGTTAGCGAACGTCGGAACAACTGTGGCAAGAAATCCACAGGCGCCGAAGGCAGGAAGGACGACGAAAGCATACACAATCCCTGAAGTTGTTTCCCGAATCTGCAAGGCAATTTCATTGTCAACGGCCGTATCTCGCATGCCCCAAGCGCAAAGAACGGCTTCCGATCCCCAGCCGATTACGCACAAGAGGGCGCAGACAACGCCGATTTCAGGATTTCCAGTCCCTCCCGTCATATCCAGAGCATTTAAACTCATTCCGACAATCGCTAAAAGAGCAATACCAAGCGAGACCATTCGAAGAAACGTTAGCCGTTCTTTGAGTAGAAACGCGGCAAGCAGGGTCCCGAAGGCCGGGTAGAAGGCTGAAATGATTGCCGTGTAGGCCGGACCGATGTTGTTAATTGCAATCACGTACCCTGTCATGCCAATGGGGCCTCCGAGGAGCGCGCCGAGAAGAACAATCTTTCCGCTTTTTGTTCGGAGGGCGCTCAGAGTTTCCTTAATGCGCCCCTTTGCTCCCATGTAAAGCGCCATCCAAAAGGCACACAAAACATCGTGTAAAGCCGAACTTGTGATTGCTGCAAACGCAATGGCTTGGACGGTGTTATCTGAAAAGGGAGCCGTCGAGAGTGCAATCGAGAGAATCGTTGTATCGAGGGCCCAAAGAATTCCGCTGAGAATGCCAAATAGCATTAAGACTCCTCTTTTTCTGAAGGAATTGGATTGGTGTAGAACCCCGAGTTTGGACTCTCCTTGTTGTACAGGGAAAGTGCCTCTTTTAGATAGCGTTTTGCGTATCGGTAGTAGATATGCAACCAATCTCCGACACAATCGCCCTTCTTTTCCTTGACGAGAGACCAGGCATACCAGCACCAACCGGCCATGCCGACTTGCCCTAAGTTATGTCGCCATTCTTGCAAAGTCGGTTTTCTTCCGAAGTAGTGCGCCAGAGCGCAGTGCATCTCATGTTCACTGAGTTGTTCACAGACCGAGAATGTCCCGAAATCATTTGCGTAGTCACTCATCCCGGCATACTCCCAGTCGATTAAATCAATATGTCCGTTGGGAGCTAAAAGAAAGTTCAGTCCGAAGAAGTCATTGTGGCAAAGAACCAGTTTCTCGCCATCGGATAAGAGGCAGGCGTTTAATTCAGTAGCTTGTCTTTCCATCTCATCCCAATCGGGTATGTCAATGATGCCGTAGCAACTTAAAAGAGAGCTCTCGTATTTTTTTGACTCTTCGTAAAAGCTAAAGGAGCGTTTGACTTGGGTCGTGCATTCGTGGAGTCGTCGTGCCATTTGCATTGCTAATTTAAGTTGGGCATCGTCATGCGCATCCAGATTTTTACTGTTCGGGATAAAACGTGAAATTTTCCAGCCGCGCTTAGAATCGGCGAAAACAAAAGTAGAGTCAAGTTTTAGCGCACGCGCTGCCTGAAGAGCCGTGTATTCCGCTTTCCGGTCAATAAGTAATTCAGAGCCGATTCCCGGATGTCGATAAACCCATTCGCCGTTATCGGTCGCAAAATGGCAGGAGAGATTTGTCAGTCCTTGTTTAAGTGGATAGATATCATGAATCTCGGAGCGTTGGCAACCGAGCACTGAGGAAATGTTGTCAAATATTTCGGAGTCCAGATTTTCGAGAAAAAGAGGATCGAATTGGCGAAGTTCATCAAGGGAATCGAATTCCCATATGGTCGGAGGGTCATACTTGCGTACGAACATTTCCAATTCGTGAATGTGCTCGATGAAAATGTCTTCCCAAAGCTTATCGCGAGTTTGCGGTAAATCGTATTCCGTTTCCAGAATTATCCCGAATGTGTTAGAGAATTGTCTGTCAAAATAGGCATGACCAATCATGAACCAAGAGTCCGAGCCTCCGATGTTGACACCCGTGATACGACCGTCGGAATCTTCCTTCAAACACCATTCTTTTGTGGGGCCTTTGGAATATTCGGCGGCATAATAGGAGCGCCAAACATATTTTTCGAAAGGATTCTTTTCAAAGTAATTATCAGAAGAGCAGATGTAGGTGTTGCTCAAATGCTCTCGAACTAGCATGAGAGAAGCATTGTTGTTGCGAGTGGCATACTCGTTGTTGATAACAAGGTGCACACCGAATTTTTCTTCGAGGTAGTAAAAGGACTCTTGTTTGTAGCCGACAACCACAAAGATTTCATTGATTCCCGCCGCTTGTAGTTGTTTTATTTGGCGCTCGATTAAAATTTCACCCCGGACTTTGAGCAAGCCTTTGGGTCGCTCATAGGAAATCGGGGCAAACCGGCTGGAAAGACCAGCGGCGAGGATGACTGCGTTGTCTACGCAGTAATTTTTAAGTTCGTTGGTGGCTTGGTCTGTGAGTTGACCCTGATGAAGGAGCCCTTTGGATTCAAGCTCCTCCGAAAGGCGTAAGTCAAGTTTTTTAGGGGGGAGGCTAGCGCAGAATGATAGTAGTAAATGAAATTCTTTGTAAGTTAGCATTTTCAATCTAACTATTCGAAACCAGTGACTTCTGTAGTGTGTTTTTATATCGAATAACTACGGATGAGCACAAACATGAGGGCAATTTCGCAATCTCGCCAGTTGTCGAAACAGTAACTTTATGATTATCCGCACGTATTTTTCTACGAATAGTTTCTCTTAGACCTAAAAGAGCCCACTTTCAAAGGAATTTTGGCACGTTTTCGTTTTTATGTAAAATCTAGCATTAACATAGAATAGACTCAGAGATAGAGAGTCCCATCGTTTTGCCGTTGATGGTGTGGTTAAAAACAAGTAAGCAGGATTCTTCGCAGATGACAGGTTTTCAGGTCCAATTACTGGAATTTCTTAAAAAATTCGATGCCTTTTGCCAAGAACAGCACGAGGAATACTGCCTCTTTTGGGGGACACTGATTGGGTGTATTCGAGAGGGTGGGTTTATCCCATGGGATGATGACGTGGATGTTGCCATGAATCGTGACAACTTCGAGAAACTTAAAAGACTTGCTCGGGAGGGAAAACTTCCTCCTCAGTTTGAATTCGAAGATTCTCTATTTTTGAAAGGATGTCGCATTCCGAAAGTCCGATATAAGGGAGTTGCAATTCATGACCGGAACGGAGGAACAGGGATTTTTATTGATATATTTCCATTTGATCGATTCACAGCCATAGACGTTCAAATACTTAAGATCGCTGCAACAGGTTTACATGTTAGGGATTACCGAAGAAAAATCTCAAACAAGTTGGTTCGTTCTGTGTATACCCCTCTGAGTATAATCCCCTATCTATTATTTGTTCTTGTTCGTTCTGTTTATTCGCATAGGGAATTAAAAAATGGAAAGTACATAGGAAATTCTCCAGTCACGAATTCTGAATATTTCTTTAATGTATCTGATTTCTATCCTTTTTCTAGAAAACAATTCGAAGATTCAGAGTTTCCTGTCCCGAAAGGATTTGATGCTATTTTAAAAGAGGTCTATGGGAACTATCTGATTCCAGTGGACTATAAAAATAAGCACTACTAGTTTCTTTTGCTTAATAGCAATATTGGAATTAAGACATAAATATCTCGAAAATGGTTGGCATCGAAAAGATTATAAGTATTATAAATAAAGATAAGTGCATTTTTGCTGCGCTTTGTTGCTGCTTTCTAACAGCTTTTTTTCTCCCATTCTCAACGACACTGACGAACATTTTTTCTATTGCTACTGCTTTTTTTTGGCTTTTAGGGGCAGATTTAAAAAGAGCCATAAAAAAGCTTTTTAGAGAGCCCTTCGCTATTGCCCTTATGTTTTTTTTATTTTTGGTTGTGTCATCGGCTTTGTGGAAGGAAGGGTCTTGGAGCGCATATTGGTCAGAGTTGAGAAACTATCGGCGTTTCGTATTGTTTCTTGTCTTTTTTTTACTTCTTCAGAATCGTGACACATGGAGGGAAAGAATTCTGTTTGCTTTTTTTCTGTCGACAGCTATCCTAGCAATGGTTTGCCTTGGGATTTTTCTCGGAGTTCCAGGATTCCCGGCAATGACTCCTGGACAGGGGGCTATTTTCCACAAAAGTCATATTGCACAAGGCTTTCTATTGGGGTGCCATATTGTAATTGCTATTCGGTATATTGTTTTTTCTCCGCACTGCGAGTTGAGAGTTTTGGGAGTTATTACGGCAGTTCTCGCCTATATCGTCTCCATTTTTATGACAAATGGAAGGACTGGGTACCTTTGTGTTGGGATAAGCATCATTATGTGCGCTATTTTCTTCATCTTTGAGAAAAATAGAAGGGCGGCGATTCTGTCATGTGGCATTATTCTTGTGGCCCTATTGGCGGGAGTTTTTTCTAGCCATGTTCAATCCCGACTAGGCAATGCTCGAGAAGATATTGCGCAGTTTTATCAGGGAAATAAAGATACATCAATGGGACAGCGCTTCTATTTTTGGCAAACATCTGTGAATATTATTAAGAGCGAACCTGTTCTTGGCATCGGTTGCGGATCAATGAAGGAAGTCTCTTGTAAGTATGCGGTAGGGACCCCTAACAAGGATGGAACTTGCTATGAGATTCGCAATCCGCATCAAGATTATCTGTTTGTTTTAGTTCAGTTCGGGATTGTTGGTTTCCTCGTATGGATGAGTTTTTTTGTGTTGTTCCTTAAGAAGTCTTTATCTTTCACGCCACGAGATAGATGGGGAGTATGGGGGATTGCTGCGTTATTTCTAGCGGGTAGTTTTTTTAATACTTTTTCTAGGGATATAACGGAATGCACAACATTTGTCTTGCTTATCGCTATTTTATTGTCGACACGCGGTAGAAAGAAAGGAACCCTCTGAAGAGGGGATTGAGGTGACATGGAGGAAAAAATGAAACTTCCAATTTCCGTTGTTCTCCTAACACACAATGAGGAAAACAATATCTCAGCGTGTTTAGAGAGTTGTAGTTTTGCTAGAGAGATTATTGTTGTGGATGATGACAGTTCCGATAGAACGGTGGAAATAGCAAAGTCTTTTGATGGAGTGCGGCTTTTTCATCGGGCACTTAATGGGGATTTCGGAGCACAAAAGAGTTTTGGTGTGACTCAAGCGACAAATGAGTGGATATTCCTCATTGATGCGGACGAACGGGTGACAGCGCAACTTGCCGAGTTCATCCAAAAAGTTGTATGCAATGGCGAAAAGTTTTGCTATTGGGTTCAGCGAGAGAATCATTTTAAAAATATGATTGCCCGACATGGGACAATGAGACCTGATTGGGTTCCGAGATTGATGCCCAAAGAAGGTGTTAAGGTTTCCGGTTGTGTTCATGAGATGGTTATCAGTCCTTTGCCGAAGCGAAAGGCTCTTGGAAGATTAATTCACTTCTCATATACCTCTTGGGATCAGTTTTATGAGAAGCAGAATTTGTACTCCCGATTAGCCGCTAAAAAATTGCAGGAACAGAATCGTCCTTGTAACTTTCTATCTCATGTTTTTTTTCATCCAATCTGGGCGTTTATAAAGGATTATTTCTTTAACTTGGGCTTTTTAGATGGAAGGTATGGATTCATTTTTGCCGCAAATCATTATTGCTATATATTATCAAAGTATGTCCGATATTATCAAATTCGGAATTTTGATGGGAAACTATAGGAAGAATTGAGAGAAATGGCCTGGCGAAAAATATTTTAGGTTGTCGACATGTGCAGAAGACAACTACATATTGTATCCGCGAAAACCTGGGGAGGAGGAGAGTCCTATGTCTTTAACCTCGCACGGTATTCTATCCAACAAGGAGATACTGTCATAATTGTCACAGACAGCCGATATCCTGAAATCTCACAACGTTTTAGTAAAATTACAAAGCCTATCGAAATCCCTTTTTCGTTTAGGTCAATTATTTCAAATATACTGAAATTAAGGAACTTAGTAAAATCAAATGCAATTTCCATTGTTAATTACCACTCTGGAAAAGTTGCTCTCCCTGCTGTCTTAACAAGTATCGTTTCTAGAGTCCCTTGTGTGTTTTTTAAACATAACATTAGTATTGGCAAGAGCGATGCGTATCACAATTTTCTAATTCGGCACGTGGCAGCTATTATTTGCGTTTCGAAAACCGTAAAAAACACAGAAATCCAAGGAATAAAAGAACAATTCCGCACTAAGGCCCACTTGGTCTATAGTGGTGCATTTCTGCCTGGAAATGTGAGTAGGAAAAGGGAAAAGACAGTTCGAATTGGATATGCTGGAAGAATTGTTCAGAATAAAGGAATCGATGTCTTATTGGAGGCAGTCCAGACTCTCCCTATATCTTTTGATTTGGTAATTGCTGGAAACTATAACTCCGCATACGGAGAGCGGATTAAAGCTAAGTTTTCGGGGAGTCGTATTCATTTCGTTGGGGAAATGGAGGATTTAGGGGAGTTCTATCGAAGTACTGATATCTTTGTAGCTCCATCCATCGTTCCCGAGGCTTTCGGGCTTTCCATTTGTGAGGCGCTGTCATACAGCCTCCCCGTTGTTACTACCACGTCTGGTGCTCAGTCGGAGTTGATTAAAGATTGGAGCAATGGAGTTTTAATCCCTCCGGATAATGTGAAAGCGCTGCAGGATAGTTTATTGCAATTGTCTCGTGATGAGAATCGTATGAATATGATTGGAATGAATGCAAGAAAAAGCGTTGAGGATAGATTTACGATTGATAAGTTCTACCTGAATTTAAATCGAATTTACCACTCACTTTGCGATAGTTAATTTTATATTGTAACGTTCCCCGATGTGGTCAACTAGCGGATAATCAGTTGTTACTCTAACTTTGTCACATATGCCTCAATACATCATGTCCATGATGCGTGTCGGGAAGATTGTTCCCCCGAAACGCGCCATCCTCAAAGATATTTCTCTTTCCTTTTTCCCGGGAGCCAAAATCGGCGTCCTAGGTTTAAACGGTGCCGGCAAATCCACCCTCCTTAAAATCATGGCGGGTCTGGATAACGACATCGAAGGCGAAATCATTTGGCAACCCGGGCTGAAAATCGGGTATTTACCGCAAGAGCCGATTCTGAATCCTGCAGCAACGGTTCGAGAAGAAGTCGAAGCCGGCATGGGAGAAGTGGTTGCCGCTCAAAAGCGCCTGGAAGAAGTCTATGCAGCTTATGCAGAACCCGATGCCGATTTTGATGCACTCGCCGCCGAGCAGGCCCATTTAGAGGCCGTGATTAATGCAGCCGGAACGGATGCTGCAACACAGATGGAAATTGCAGCCGATGCGCTACGATTGCCGCCTTGGGACACCAAAATCGAACACTTGTCGGGCGGTGAAAAACGTCGTGTTGCTCTCTGTAAGCTCCTCCTTTCCCGTCCGGACATGCTTCTCTTAGATGAGCCGACCAATCACCTGGATGCCGAAAGTGTTGCGTGGCTCGAAGAATTCTTGCATCGTTTCTCGGGAACGGTCATTGCTGTCACACACGATCGGTATTTTCTTGATGATGCGGCCGAGTGGATTTTGGAACTCGATCGCGGAGAAGGCATTCCCTGGAAGGGTAACTACTCTTCGTGGCTTGAGCAAAAAGAAAAGCGATTGGAGCTTGAAAAGCGCACCGAAGAAAGCCGCGCTAAGTCCATTCGTCACGAATTGGAATGGGTCCGCCAAAACCCCAAGGGACGCCAAGCCAAAGCCAAGGCCCGTTTAAATCGTTTTGAAGAGCTTTCAAGTTTCGAGTACCAAGCCCGCAACGAAACCAATGAAATCTTTATTCCCGTTGCCGAGCGCTTAGGCAATAAAGTCATCGAATTTAAACACGTCAGTAAAGGGTTCGGCGATAGGCTCCTTATCGACGACCTTTCCTTTACCGTTCCGCCCGGCGCCATTGTCGGCGTCATCGGACCGAACGGTGCCGGTAAATCCACGCTCTTTAAAATGATTGACGGTAAAGAAAAACCCGATTCCGGAAGTATTGAATTGGGAGAAACCGTGC
>ENA-ORSK01000669-ORSK01000669.1-human-gut-metagenome-genome-assembly--contig:-NODE-669-length-32864-cov-18.935384_pt1 | contig 32864 bp, 29 predicted proteins | sample MGYA00242192_ERZ509159 | MGnify/ENA primary metagenome ERZ509159 (study PRJEB26280, sample SAMEA2338663) | human gut metagenome | biome: human gut; feature: human-associated habitat; material: faeces...
ATACTTATCATCGGAGTAAGTAACTTCATATTTTGAGCCGAGCAGTTTGTTCCATACCCGTCGGCACAGCTTTGTATTTTCGCTATCAGAAAAAGAAAATCACGGCGATAGCCGGTTTTCTATCGTCGTGATTTAATTTCTGTTTTATGATTTTAAAAAGTGCGGTATTATCGGTTATGTGGTTACGCAGCTGCACCGAATATCCTTTTCAGCTTATCCATTATGCCCGGCTTGCTAAGGCAGTCTTTATAAGTAATCTCAACAACCTTATCATTTACTATGACCGAATAGCTCTTACGCAGTTCCGGAATAAAAAGTGTATCTGACAAATACGAAAAATACTCATAATGAATATTTTTATATTCCGAAACAATTTCTGCTTTATCATAAGAAGTCGCATCAGCAACGTGAATGCTGAATTTATCATCATCTGTGTATGTACCTGTTTCGCCGTCACAGTCAAAACCTTTTGATTTTAACAAGTCGCTGTCATGCCAATCGATTTCACTGATATAATCCAATATTCTGTCATTCTGTGGCTCTGAACGAGCAATAAATTCAAAAGCCGGAATAAAAATGTTTGCGCAAATAGCCACGATCAAAGCAAATACAAATAAAGCACGTTTTTTAAAGCACTTCCGGAATGCAATAACAGCACAAAGCAACATTAGAACAATTATTTTGATTATCATTTATTTTTCTCCTTATTTTTTAAGTCGTGATGAATCAGTCACGAATGTTTTTCTTTGCCTTATTTGATAGACAGGACTTATATAATCCAAGTGAACTGTAGATACTTAGATTAGCAGACTTTAACCGCAAGCTCCATATTGCCTGTCATTGACATAATCTTGCCCCAGGCATTGTAGGTGTAGGTTACTACCTTTGCTCCTGTGCTGTCGGTTATATTTATTATATCCCCTTGGAGATTTTTGCGGTAATAATATGTTGTTCCCTTGTAAGTAAGTCCTATCGGTGAACCGTTTTCGTCATAGAGATAATCTATGGTCGCTAGACTTAATCTTAATTATTTCCCATATTTTTTTATAAGTGCTCTCAATTTTGATTCTACAGCAACTGATTTCTCTTTCTTTATTCTTTCTTTGATAAAAGAAAGGGTTTCATCAATATTTTGAGTATTATTCAGTAAATCATCCAAAACCATTGATGCTGTGCATCTTATGTGATAATCAGAATGAGTCAAATATTTTCGTGTTTTTGAAATAATTTGATTATTCCCAAGTAGATAAAAAGCTCTTAAATATGCTAAAATGCAATACGCCGATTTTTCTTTGATATACAATTTTTTGAAAATTCGCATAGTTCCTTGCACTTTTTCTCGTAAACTAATGTCTGTTAACGATGTAATGATATAGCTTCTTGCCAATTCATCATTTTCTTTACTAATTCTACTAATTAAATAATTATATGTAAATTTTGCAGGATAAACTGACACAGTGTCATATGCACACATTCTTACCAAAGAATCTTTATCTTTCCACAAAACCGATAACAAATACATAGATTTTTTATTTACATGGTCTATTAGCAAATCGGCTATTTCGGATTTTTCAAATGAATCTCCGTGTAATATTATTTGGTATAACGCAAGATATTGATTTTTCGTTAAAGTGTCACTTTTTTTGCATATACTAATTATTTCCGATTTATTCATTTCCTATTATTTCCTCCTCTCTTTTGCATATTACGTGAACGTCTGGCTTTTTGTTCTTTTTTAAGCGTTGTTTTTCGGTATATGCTGTTCCGTATACTGAATCAATATAGATTCCACAAGTATTGCAAGCCGATAGTATACTACTAATTCATCTTTTTCCATTCCAGTTGATTGATTTATCAATTCTGAGAATGCGACTTTTTCGGTTTTAGAAATAATCTCGCTCGATTGGAAACTGATGAGTTTTACTCGCTTTATCAATTGAGAGCAATATCCCCCTATAACAGAATCAATAACCATAAATTCCGGAGAACTTCTACGAATTACCGCAGGAATGCTTGAGTTTAAAAACGCCTTCAAAATGTACTCGTGTTGTTTGCTTTTCATTTGCTTCACCTATACCAAAACGTTAAAATCTTACCAGACTTTGTAAATATCCTGCCTTGTCCGGTAGAATAAGTTAAATTCCAAGATGCATTTCTATAATGTAGTTGTATGTATAGTCTACCACACTGCTGCCGTTTTGTAAAGAAGCAAGCTGTCTGCCGTTCTTCCAGGTAAACGACAGCGAATCACGGTAGGTCAGCGGATTGCCTATAGCTTTATATATTTATAATTGCGTTTTTAACTTTAGTTATATCTTATGCTGTAAAATTTGTAACATATTTTTTCAGGTTACTATATCTATGCGAGGAAACAACAAATCCCTGCTATTCCGGCAGGGATTTGTCACCTGTTTTTACCTTTAAAAACGAGGGCGTAAACAATTGTTCAACAGATTTTTCACTTCTGAGTTTGCCATAATATGCGGTTTTCTCGTTTTCGCTTATGACAATAACATCAGAAACTTCTCCGACGGTCAATAAGTTCAATTCGCTTTGCATCGCACGTTTAACGTTCTATATGCGGCACGGATGTTTTAGGAGGCACCGGATTGCCGCATATTTTCGCATCAATACTTATACCGACAATAGAGCTTTTTGCGTGCTTGTTTCTTTCGGAGGGCTTCACAAGTTCTGTTATTCTTGCTGTGTAATCAAGCCTCTTTGATTTCATCAACGGCATAATCGTTTCACCGGTATATGAATCAAGATAGCCGAGAGAACCAAGCTCGCTGAATACTTCCAGCCTGAACGGGTCGTATTCATCGGCAGCTTCAACAAAGTAAACCTCCTCGCCTATCAGCGATTTTTCTATTACTTCCGCTCTGTTGTTCATACTTGTTTCTCTGAGATAAGCTATTGAAGGTAAATCTGTTATATTTTTCTTGATTTCTTTATAGTTACCGTTAATTTCAACAATGCCGCACGCCGCCATTACCTGCTGTTCCTGCTCGGATGTCTGAAATTTAGCATAGTTCAGCCATTTATCAATATTCTCTATATCTGCTTCATATGCCATACAGCCTAAATCCGGCTTACTGTATCCTTCACTGAACGAAGCCTTTCTTACTCTTTTGCCTAAATAAAAATAGAATAACGAAGTCTTTCTTACTCTTTCGCCTAAATAAAAATAGCATTCTGTAAATGGATCGATATTAAGATCGGTCAGATCCGCTATAACTATTCCGTCTTTTCCTAAAACCTTGGAAATGATTCTGACGATATCTTCAATATCATAAAAGCTCGACTCATCTATTACATAACTGTCTGCGTCTATTTCAGAAAGATCCTCTATTCCGTATTCGCTCAAATCCTGTTTCTTAAACCGTTTCCATACATCATAGGATGCAACTCTTATATGTAATCTTGTATTAACCTGTGACATTTCGATTCCTCCTGTGCATCTGATACTTAACTCGTTAGGAGTCTATCAGCTTCTTCCATTCTTCTGTGGTGAGTATTTCAATACCGGAACCTTTTTCTTTAAGCTCCCTCGCCTTTCTGAGTTTTACGGTTTCGTGATCATAATCGGCATTATAGATAAGATAATCTGTGTTAAGTACCGTGCTTTTTCTTACAGTTCCGCCGTTTTCAAAAATGAAGCTGTCAAATTCCGATTCCTCTTGCGAGCCAAGCCCTGTATGAACAAACACTTTGTCTTTTATCCATGCGTATTTGTGTCTGTTGTCCTCAGCCTTTTTCAGAAATTCCTCTTTGGTTTCAAAAACAAGCTGTCTGATTTTTCTTTCACCGTTATGATTTTTATATTCAAACGCTTTGTTATTACCCGGCGTTAAGGTTTTATCCAAATCACCACAGCCCTTAAAAGCGTCTTCGGCAATTGACTTTAACGTGGGATACAGCGTTACCGATTTCAAGGAATGACAATCAGAAAAAGCCGCAGAATCAATTCTTTCGATGTAATGCGGTATTTTAAGCGTTTGTAGCGAAGTTTTGGAAAATGCTCCTTCTTCAATAACTCTTACAGATTCGGGAAATTCTATGTTATTCAGATTTTCATTATTACAGAACGCATATTTACCGATCACACTTGTACCGTCAAGTATAAGTGCCTTACCCAGCCCGAAGTATGAATTCATCAAGAGCTTATAAGTACCGTCATCAAGTACCTGATAAACCGAATCCTCATCGATAAACAAATAAGGATTTTTTTCATCTATACGATAACGTATCGGATTTATCATTACCGATCGATGAGCAGCAGCATCGTAATAACTGTAATCATCCGATCTTTTTATCGGATCTGTCAGTATTCGTCTGAGGCTTTCCGGTACAACAATTTCAAGATATGAATCACAATTTACATAACTATCTGATATTGCATTTTCATTGAACTCTTCCATACTTTTTGATAATACAATTTTTCTGCATTCGCCATAAAAAACAGAATCCTCGCACAAACCGACAACGTCATCGGGGATAACGTATTCCGCATTATTCGTCTCGTTTAAACTTATCAGATATTTTTTGCCGTTTATATAACGATATTTTCCGACATCATCCGAACAAAAATACTTATTGCCGTATTCAGTGAATATTCTTTTAACAGAATCCTCTCTGTAGATTTCATCGTCTTTGAACTCATCGGGTGTAAACATCAGATCGATTTTTCTGTCGTAAATAGCTTCACTGCAGATTTTCTCCACACCGTACGGAATGCGAACATAAGGCAGACGAGTTTTATTATTTTTATCAACAATAAATCCGGTTACCGTTTTTCCGTCATCCGACAATTCAACACCGCAATTGAAATTTTTAATGAGAGCGGTTGTGATTTTATTGCTTTCCCCGACATTTTTGAGTAAATCAATGTAATAACGATAGCTTTTACGCATTTTTTCTTTTTCTACGCCATTACAAAGCAACGAAAATTTTGTAGTCTGCTTTTGGAAAGAATCATTTATCTTCTGGCGGATTACTTTTTCTCCGTCAAGCCATATCTTCTGCGTCTGAAACAATGAGGTTTCTTCATCTTTGAAAAATCTTGATATGTATTTGGTTTGTTCCGGCGGAAACGGAGCATCGTCATCGGAATATGTGTTGACGTCGATTACAAGGCCGACTTTTTCTCTGTCTCTTAAAGGGATAATAACAATATCACCGGGCTTTACTTCAAAATCTGTGATATACAGGTATGGAGATTTATAACCCGAGGGTAAAACATTGCAATATACATAAGTTTTTGATCCTGCCATAATTTATCCCTTTCTGAGCTGATTGCTCTTTCCGTCGGAATTCTCGAAAACATAGTTAAGTTCATCCCAGTCGGATTTATTTCTGAATTTGTAAGTAATGCCGTCTATTATTAAATCCTCATAAGGCGTATGCTGTAAAACCCAAGCAGATTTATCTTTTATATCACAGTAGTCGGTTTCATATTTATCTGTAAACATCGGATATCCGCTTTCCGAATAACAAACAGATATTTTACCGCTGTTTTCATCATATGAATAAGCGGCGACTTTGATATTGGGAAACTTCTTTATTACTTTATTCACATCATCGGAATAAACGAAAATCTCGCTTACACCGTCTTCTGACACGATAATATCATTATATCCGTAAGTGTAATTATTCTCATTGATAAGATATTCGGTCACGCTTACGATTTCATCCGATAAGCCTTTGCAGCAAGCCCAGATTATATTTTCTGCCGTTACCTCAGACTTTACTGTCGGCGTGAAGTCAGCCACCGATAATTTACTTATCAACGCTTCAGTCCTAACTGCCGAATCGGCTCGGATTATATTTTTTAAAAATTCATCAGACTGTGTATGTGGCAAAAAATAGATTTCATTCACCTGTCCCTTTATCTCGATATTGCACGGAATTTCGTCTTCACTGCAAGTAATTATTTCTTTGACTTTACCGATCAGCCTTTTATTACGCATACCAAACGGCACAAATACATAATCGTTTTCTTTCAGACTATTTTTACGAACGGAGGAATAGTAGACTTCTGCATTTGTGCCTGCAATACAAATTTTATAAAGTGAGATATCCTGCTTCGTTTTTTTCATAGGCTTTTTCGGACTCAGTATACCCTGCTCCGTCAGATATTTTCCCAACGGCATCCCGAAATACTGCATTGAGTTGTTGGCAAGTGTTTTATGTACCGCCGCAAATTCCTCATCCGCTTCAATCAACTGTGTGATGCTTGTGAATCCGCTACCGTCAGGATACTTTTCCATAAGATTCAGTATAACTATATCCGGATCGATCGTTTTGCTTCTTCCGCCTTTGTTGATTACTACCGTATAGCCGTATGCTTCAAGAAATGAAGTGCCGTCAGGGTATCCTAAAGCCCGGTACAATTCTGTAACAGTTTCGCCCCATTTTTTATGATCTTTGTATAATCCCGATATTTTCTTATCCGGATAAGCCTGATTCAACTTCGGAAAGAGAATATCCAGCCTTTTCTTGATACTCGCAGGTTCTTTGCCTTTTGGGATAATAGCCATATAATTCACCTCATACTTAAAATAACAGATTTCAAAATGTAATATTATTGTTATAATAGCACATCATTTAGTAAATTTCAACAATTTTCTTGAATAATCAGAAAAATACTGTATCAAATTTGCAAAAATCGACGGAAAGTGCTATAATTAACAATAAGTTTTATTAAAGATTATAAATCTTAGCTTAATGTCATTTTAGCATTTATACAAGGACAGAATCTGTCCATGTTGAAATGGTAAAATTAAATAGCAAAATAAAAAACGAAAAACGGAGGAACCTGATATGAACGAAAATCAGTTACTTAAAACAATGGAGAGCACCGGTATTACAACCTGGCCTTTTGACGAAATCAATCTTGCTCTTGACAATCTGCTTGAAAAGTACAAAGGCAAGGTATACACCGAGGAGTCATACAAAAGCGCCAAAAGCGACAAGCAAGAACTCAATGCGATAAACAAACGTATCGAAGAAAAACGAAAAGAATACAAGAAAATCTGCCTTGCTCCGTATAATGCAATCGAAGACGAAATCAAAGCATTAACCAAGAAAATAAAGGAGCAGATCAGCGAGATTGATGAGTACACCAAAGCAGTTGACGAAAAAGAAAAGGCTGACAAGAAAACTAAAATCAAGGAATATTATGATGCTAAATCCGTGATACTGGGAGAATATGCAGAAAGATTGTTTGAGAAGCTGTTAAACATAAAATGGCTCAACAAGACATTCAGCGAAAAAGACTGGAAGATTGAGGTTCAGGACGCAATAAACAAGGCAGAAAGCGACATCAAAGCAATAAAGGCGCTCGGTTCAGCTTTTGAAAAAGTGCTGACAGATAAATACTGTGAAACAGTTTCACTTGATACCGTTATGGAATATCGTGATGAGCTTGAAAGAGCCTGCGAAGCCCGCAATGACGTTTCTGCTACAGCGCCGGTTTCTGTTGCTGCAACAGTAGCGGACAACACCGAAAGCGGCTCAGCCGATTACACTATGCTTAAGGTGTATGCGAGCGGCGACGCACTTTTCAGACTTCAGGACTATATGACAATGATGGGAATAAAGTTTGAAATCTGCTGACAATAACCTGACGGAGAAATAATAATGTTTGATTTCGGAATCGCAAACGAAAAACAAAAAGAGGCTGTTACCTGCACGGAAGGTCCGCTTCTGATAATAGCAGGTCCGGGTACCGGAAAGACTTTTACACTGGTAAAGAGAATCGCATATCTTGTTTTTGAAAAAGGTGTCAAGCCATCCGAAATAATGGCGATAACATTTACTGAAAAAGCCGCACATCAGCTTGTGACACGCATATCCGATGAATTTCTGAGATACAGCGGTTGCGAAAACATCAATATAGATGAAATGTATATCGGCACTTTTCATTCGGTGTGTCTCAGACTTATGAAGGAATATTCGGAGTTGCTCCCCTTCGACGCAGACAAAAGAATTATCGATTCATTTGAGCAACAATATCTGGTTTATAACAACCTTGAGCGTTTCCGCTCTGTCAAAGGATATTGCAGATCCGATTTCAACAGTATGAGCAAATGGGAACAAGCCAAAGCCATCTGTAAATATACAAGCACTATGTCAGAAGAACTTCTGAGCAGGGACAAACTGCTTGACGACAAAGACGCTGACATTCTTGTCATCGCAAAGGTATGGGATGAATATGACAAGCTGCTCACAGAGAACAACGCAACCGATTTTTCGACTATCCAGGCGGACGCTTGGAGAATGATGCAAGACAGCGATATTTCCGCATCTGTAAGAGAAAAAATCAGATATGTAATGGTCGATGAATATCAGGATACGAATCATATACAGGAACAACTGATACTGGCTATAGGCGGAAAATTCAGAAATATCTGCGTGGTCGGTGACGATGACCAGGGGCTGTACCGCTTCAGAGGGGCGACTATACGGAACATTTTCGAATTCCCGAAGCATTTCGGAGAAAACGAATGCAGGGTGATAAAGCTTGAAGAAAACTATCGCTCGGAAAAAGGAATTATAGACTTGTACAACAACTGGATGACAAATCCCGAATACAAGCGAAAATTCGATTGGGGAAAATACCGTTATCCGAAACAGATATACACAAGCAAAAAAGAGACATATTCTTCGGTATATACCTGTAAGGGAACCTATGACGATCCCGCAAGAGTTAAGCTCGCAGGGATGATAAAGAGGATGAAGCAAAACGGTACTGTCACAGATTACAACCAGATAGTATTTTTGTTTAAAAGCGTCAGAAACGATGAAGCTAAAAAGACGGCGGAATTCCTTGAAGAAAGCGGAATACCGGTATATACGCCAAGATCGAAGCTGTACTTTGAAAGGGCAGAAGTCAGGCAAATCATAGGATGCCTTATATGCTGCTTCAGAACATTCACCTGCTTTCTGAAGCAACAAAAAGATGCCGACAAGCCAAGCGAAATATCACGCTACTACATTTCGGATTGTATGCCGCTGTCAAGCGGTCTTCTGAAGGAAAACAAGGAGCTTTACGGATGCATTTCGGAAATAGCGAACGATATAGCCGGCTGCAAGGATAAAACCGAATATACGCTTCTGAGCATTTTCTACAGAATAATTGCATTTGAACCGTTCAGGAGCTATATTGAAAACCCTGACGGCAGTAATGCAAGGCAAGCAAGAAACCTTGCGGAAATGTCGAATATAATATCGAAGTTCTGCTATATTCACGATATGCATCTTATCGGTGCTGATAACAGAGATACCTTGTCCGAAGAATTCTTTGAAAGATATTTACGGCTTCTTAAAGATGAAGGGGTCGGCGAGTATGAAGATGAGGCAGAGTATGCTCCCGAAGGGTGCGTATCCTTCATGACGATACACCAGGCAAAAGGACTTGAGTTTCCTGTTGTTATTGTAGGTTCACTGCCGCTGAAAAAAGAAAGCGAAAGCAAAGATTCGTTTTTCTACAGCGTAGAAAGCCGTTTTTGCAGAAAGCCGTTTGAAGCTCCGGATATGATACCGTATTTTGATATGTGGCGAAAATATTATGTTGCTTTTTCAAGAGCGAAAAATCTGCTCGTGCTTACAGAAAAGGACGGAAGCAGAACGAAGCCCTACACAAGCGTGATAACAGAAAATATCCCCGATATTTCCGAATACAATGATAACCGGGTTTTTGACAGGGTAAAGAAAGAGCATATCAGAAAGACATACTCGTTCACATCGCATATAAGCGTATATGACGAATGTCCGATCAGATACCTGTACTTTAAAGAATACAAATTCGCACCGTGTGAAATACTTCACACATCCGTGGGAACGCTTATTCACGCAACCCTTGAGGATCTCAACAGGTTTGCGATAGCAGGCAGATATGATGAAATAACCGAAGAACTCATCAAGAAATGGTTTGCTCTGAACTACGCAAAAATGCAGGAAAGCACAGGACTGATGCTTTCGGAAGAACGCAGAAAATCCGCACTCGGTCAGGTCCTGAATTATTTTGATAAACGTAAGGAGCATATCCGCAAGGTATGGAAGGCAGAAGAAAAGGTTGAGCTTGTACTGTCGGAATATATATTGCAGGGTGTTATCGATCTTATCGAAGATGATGACGGAAAAATCGAGATAGTGGATTACAAAACCGGCAGAAAACCCGATTCGCCCGAAAAATCCGCTCAGGTTGAGCATTACAGAAAACAGCTTGAGATTTATGCGTATCTGATAAGTGAACGCTACAAGAAAAATGTCAGCCGTATGCATCTGTATTACACAAACGAGGCGGAAGAAAATCCGCTTGTAACGTTTGAATACAGTAAAAACTGTGTTGACAAGGAAATCGAAGACGTATCGCAGACGGTTAGGAAAATAGAAGACAAGCGCTTTGACGCAAAAGCCGAAAACGATTATTCCTGCCGTTACTGTGATATGAAATATATGTGTAAGAAGGTTAAAAATTATGATTAAATGTCTTAACTGCGGTAAGGATACCGCAAATGGAATGCTTTGCAACGAATGTATGACAAACGCCGATATAGAAAAGCTTTGTATCGAATTACATGCTTTCAACCCTGATGTGACAAACGAGGAGCATCCATACTGGAACGATCTTGCAAACAGGCTTGAAAATCCTAAAAACTTCAGAGATTCGGCACTTTCTCTTTGTTCTCTGCTCCCTGCAGAAAAACGTGATTATCTGAACATTATACTGCTCACTTCCGCTGCAGCTCCTTTTGCAATATTAGCCAAAAGCAGAGATTTCTTTCTTGAAAAAGCAGATAAGATCTTAGCGGCAGGCTATCTCACAGATATGCAGAAAAGCAGACTGCAGGGTCTTAAGCTGAACTTGCTTTATTCAACGCACAAATATTACGAAGCTGAAAAAATTGCGGATATTCTTTCTATCGAAAAGAATCTCCCGTGGGAAGCGGCATATGCTCTTGCCGAATTCTATATACGCACGTTAAGATTCGATGATGCACAGGATATAATCGATCGTTATCAGGATACCGGCGAGCTTTCGGAAAAATGCTTTGAAAAGCTGGACAGCAATAATCGCTGCTATCAGAAGTGCTATGAAGAAAAAGGCCGTGGCTACTTACCCCGTGAAAGCGAAAATATAAAGCTGTACATAGAATTTATGGAATCTATAGGATATGAGATCCAGTCTGTACCGCAAAGAGAATCACTTCAGGATAACAGACCGCCGAAAATCAAAAAGGAGGACTATCCGAAAACCGATTTTGTCGATGTACCGAAAAGCGATACATTCGTAGTCTACGACCTTGAAACGACCGGTTTAAATTCAGGATTCCACGCAATTATACAAATCGGTGCAGTAAAAGTAGTTGACGGAGTTGTCGATGAATCGCAGACTTTCGAAGAACTTGTGAATCCGAAATACAGCAATAGTTCGGTCAGTGATAACATAACGAAAATAACAGGAATAACCGATGAAGAAGCCAAAAACGCAAGGCAAGTCTGGGAGGTCATACCCGAATTTGTAAGGTTTATAGGAGATGATACTCTCGCCGGCTTCAACAATGCAGCATTCGACAGTAAATTTCTTGAAAGAGCCGGAAGACACAGCAACATTATAATCACGAACAAACAATTCGACATAATGAAATACGCAAAAAGAATCAAGAAAAAATGCAATCTTGAGATAAAGGGCGACGAGCTTAACAATTATGCGGAATACTTCGGGATAAAGAACGAAAAGGCTCATACCGCTTTATCTGACGCTATCACGACCGCAAAGGTCTATATAAAGCTCAGACAGCTTGATGAAGGTAAGTCATCATCCGAAAACGACGGACTTGATCTTGAATGGTAAGATAAGCGAAGGTATTAATATGGAGAAGAAAACCGAGAGGATATTGCAGCTTTACCGGATGCTTTATGAAGGTAAAGCTATAACCAAATCCGATCTTGCGGCACGGTTTGATGTAAACGAAAAAACCATACAGCGTGATATAGAAGATATAAGGGCGTTTCTCGATAATAAAAGCGGCGGTAAAGAAACACTGCTTTATGACAGGAGCAGCAACCGTTACCGTATCGTACTTAACGACGATTCTCATCTTACAAACAGTGAAATACTTACGGTGTGCAAGATTCTTCTTGAAAGCAGATCTATGGTAAAGGATGAAATGTATCCGATAATTGACAAGCTGCTTGAATGCTGCGTTCCCTCGGTAAACAAGAAGAAGGTTTCGGAGCTTATCGCAAACGAAAAATTTCTGTATAACGAACCGCACCACAAAAAGAAATTCATAGATGCGATGTGGGATATATGCAGTGCGGTATACGAACACAGGCTGATGAAAATATGTTATAAAAAGCTGAAAAATCCCGACAATGTAATGAGGCTTATTCAGCCTGTGGGAGTAATGTTTTCCGAGTATTATTTCTATCTTTGCGCTTATATATCTGTCAGCGAGGAAATGCCGGATGTACCTAAACGTCCGTTTCCGACTATATACAGGATAGACCGCATTGAAAAGTATGAGATACTTGACGAACATTTTCACGTTGCGTACAGCGACAGATTTCAGGAGGGCGAATTCAGAAAGCGTATACAGTTTATGTTCGGCGGAGAACTGAGAACGGTAAAATTTCTGTACAAGGGTATCAGCATCGAAGCCGTACTTGACAGATTCCCCACCGCCAATATAATAAAGCACGACGAAAACGGATGGCTTATAAAAGCGGAAATTTACGGCGACGGCGTTGATATATGGCTGAGAGGTCAAGGCGATATTATAGAAGTAATCGACGATGGAAAAAGGAGCAAGGTGTGATATGTACAGTAACGAATATATTGATACAACGGAAATAGATACAGACAGGCTCGAAAACGATCTGTATGACTATTACGGGACAGGCGCTTTTGCGGTTTCCCCTGCTATGTTCGATAAAGCCGAACGAGTACGAAGAATGTCCGATGAGGAGCTTGTAAGAACGGCCGTAAGAGAAGGGTTTGATATAAACGAATATTTAAGGAGGGGTTGATGTGCCGGAACGAAAAATCCGGCCTGTTACGGATGGATTTGATAAGAAAGTAACATACAAAACACAATTTGAACGTTATGATAAAGCGGTTAAAAACGGCTTTTATTTCGAGGCTATGCTTATTGTTTATGCTATTATTGAGGACAGACTCAGGGCGTGGCTTTTCTATCTCGGATGTCTTAATACCAGACAGTCAACAAGATTTGACAATAAAAGAAGCAAAAACGAACTGAAATTTATGTTTGACGAATGTGAAGATAATAAATTCAGATTTCCGTCTATCAATCAGATATCGGGTAAAAGGAAAATAATCGAAGCTACACTTACATGGGCAGAGAACGGATATAATAACGCTGACAAGAGCAATTATCTCTGTGCAATCAGAAAAGTATACACGGATAAACTTGATATAAAGAAAGTAAGAGAAGTGTTTACCCGTATGAACGAATGGTGTTCATATCGCAATGAGGTAATACATGCCCTTATGAATAAAAATACCGAAAGCCTTAACTCAGGGCTTGCAGACAGGATTAGTGAAGGTATGGACATCGCACGGGATTTTGATAATCTTGTAAAAAAGATTAAACGTAGCGGAGTTATCAGAAAATCTTTGAATCTGAAATGAATATTATTGTTGTAAAGGATAAGAATATGGGATTTCAAATCTGCAACGGCGTACTGAAAAAATATACCAAAGAGAAAGGTGTGACCGAGATAGTTATACCTGACGGCGTACAAAGAATCGGTGAGCGGGCATTTTCGGGCTGCGACAATATTACAAACGTGACCATTCCCGATTCGGTCACAAGTATCGGCGGGTCGGCTTTTGCCGGCTGTAGCAACCTTGAAAATATAACTATTCCGAATTCTGTTACAAAAATCTGCGTATGTACATTTGAATGGTGTGACAAACTTATAAGCGTAACCATTCCCCGTTCGGTCACAAGTATCAGCGACGGTGCATTCAGTAACTGTACCTGCCTTAAAAACGTAACTATTCCGGATTCGGTGACGAGTATCGGCAATTATGCTTTTGGAGGTTGTCGTAGTCTTAATAGCCTGACTATACCGGATTCGGTCACAAGTATCGGCAAAGGTGCGTTTCAAGAATGCGACAATCTTGCAAGCGTAACTATTCCCGTTTCGATTACAAGAATCAGTGACAATGCTTTTTTTGAATGCAACGGCCTTACAGCCGTTAGCATTCCGGATTCCGTTACAAGCATAGGCGCCGGTGCATTCTGCAAATGCGGCAGCCTTAAAAATATAGCAATTCCCGATTCGGTTACAAGTATCGGCGAAGCCGCTTTTTCCGACTGCAACAGTCTTGAAAGCATAGCTATTCCTGATTCCGTGACAAATATCAGTAATCATACATTTGTAAGTTGCAGTAATCTTACAAGTATAACCATTCTGGGTTCAGTGACCGATATCGGTAACTGTGCATTTTACGAGTGTACTAACCTTACAAGTATAACGATCCCTGATTCGGTTACGAGCATAGGTAACTTAGCATTTTACAAATGCGAAAATCTTAAAGACGTGACCATTCCCGAATCTGTTACCGATATCGGTGAATATGCGTTTAAAGGAACAAAGTGGCTTTCGGAATATCCGGATGATTTTGTTGTGCTGAAAAACGGAATCCTGATTGCATACAAAGGAAAGGACAGCGTAATATCAATTCCCGATTCGGTCACAAGTATCTGCAACAGTGTATTTGCAAAATGCAACAGTCTTACAAGCGTAACTATACCCGATTCTGTTACAAGTATAAGCGACAGTGCATTTGAAAGTTGCAGTAATCTTACAAGTGTAACAATTCCAAATTCGGTCACAAGTATCGGCGAACGTGCATTTCTGGAATGCAGAAGCCTTACAAGCATAGTCATTCCCGATTCAGTCATAAGTATCGGCGACAGTGCATTTGAAGGCTGTAATTTTTCTTCTTTTACCGTTCCTAAGACTGTAAAGAAAGTCGGAAAAGAAAGTTTCCATGGATGCAAAGAGATTACGGTTTATGATTCTATTGATCCCGACGCAAAGCCGTGTAAAAGTCATTCAGATAAATATGGCGGCTCTCCCAACTCATTGTTAGGATCTGTTGTCAACTATAAAACTCATGATAACTGGCTCGATTATGAGGTGACTGTGCGCTCTGCACAAACTGATGAGATAAAGTACAAGGTATGGATGGGCGGCGACTGCACTCAAGGCGAATACTGCTACACACTGGCATCATCCTGGGGAAGAAACGCAACATTTAATTTTAATGCTGTTGATGAAATGTTTCCGAAAATTAAGGGAGCATATCACAAGCTCAGAGTTGCCCTGAACAGACTGCGTTATCCCATTGATTTAACGGACGAGCAGAAAGAAATATACAGGTCTTATATTGTACGCTCTGCAAAAAATGCAGTAAAGCTCTGTATTGATACAGATGATATGGAACTGTTGCTTTCTTGCGAACCGCTTGGTATTATAAAAAAGAACAATATTGATGAATTACTTGAATATGCCACGGAGAAAAAAGCTGTTTCGTTTACCGCATATTTGCTTGAGTATAAAGAAAGTCATTTCAAAAAAGGTAAGAATGTGTTGGACAGCCTGAAGCTGTGATTTTTGTACGGTTTAATGTACTGATTTTGTGATATAATTACGGTACAATAAAAACTAATATCCGGGAGATTCATTATGAAGATGACAGAAAGCCAGAAACTTGAGTGCAAAATAAAACGTGAATTTTTTATGGAAATCGTCGAAATATTCAACAGTAACGACAAAGCGGCAATTATAAATAAGCTCGATCAGATACGGGATAAAAAAGAAAACGGCGACAAGTTTTCAATAACAAATGTCGTGTTGACCAAGATACTTAGTAATCCCGATTTAAACAAGAATCTTTTTTTCGAGCTTATTTATCTTACCGGAACGGAATATACCTATGAATATTCAAAACAATATCCGAGCGGCATTCTCTCTAACAACAGAATTAATATGCTTAATGCATTATTCGATTCAATTCTGAGTATTAAGGAAATAATATATGTCTTCTTTAATACAAGATTAAGGAATGAAATCACAGTTGATCATCTGATGGATTATGCAATGCAAAAGCGTGGCATCAGTGCAGAAAATTTTATTTCATTGCTTTCTGGATATTGGTTTTACGGAAAGGTTCGTTACATAACAGAAGATGGTTTTTTGAGAATAATACCGTATAGTTTCGGAACAACCAGACTACCCGGCACAAAAGGTAATATTTTTCATATTTCACAAAGTGACGGAACATATAGAACAGCTGAAATCGGGGATTGTGTCTACTTCAAATTCAAGTCTTACAATCTATCAAACAGTATGTTCAGCATCCATTATCTATGCTCAGATCCTAAAATCATAGAGCAAAAATGGCTGGATAAGTCAAATGATAAATACAAAACGTCGGTATAAGCTCAAGCTGACGGCTAATTTTACAAGCTTACAAAGAACTTACGCTGCAATAAAGCAAAATGTATTATCCCGTCTTCTGTCCGTTTTAACGTACTGCCTTTCTGATATAATTACAGTACAATAAAAATGAAACGGAGAAATGAATATGGCTGAATTTATTATCAGAGATCGTGTGCTTACAAAATATAACGGTTGCAAGAAAGTTATACATATACCCTACGGAGTGACTGAAATCGGGCAGTCGGCATTTATGGATCATAACGAGATAGAAAGCGTTACTTTACCCGACAGCGTTACCGTCATCGAAGCAAATGCATTTTTTGGATGTGACGCAATGAAAAGTATAAATATTCCGCAAGGTGTCGGGAAAATCGATGATAACGCTTTTCTGTGCTGTGAAAGCCTCAGAAAAATCGTGATTCCCGACAGTGTAACCGAACTTGGAATGTGGTGCTTTTCTGAGTGTAAGTCGCTCAGAACGGTTTGGTTACCTGAAAGCATCAGAAATATAGGCGCACTGGCTTTCAATCATACAAAGTGGCTTGATGAATATCCGGAGGATTTTGTAACAGTAAACGGTATTCTTATTTGCTATAAGGGCGATGATACAACCGTTGAAATTCCTGCCGGAGTAAAGATAATTGCAAGTCAGGCTTTCAACGAATGTAAAAAAGTCGGAAAAATCTGCATTCCTGAAAGCGTAAAAAGAATCTGTAAAAACGCTTTTACAAGCTGTGAAGCACTTCACTCGTTAGAAATCCACAACAGTTTAAAAGTTCCCAAATGTGCTTTTGATGACTGCGGAGAAGTTGCTGTGACTATAGCATAAATTGCCGTATAAAACGCTTAGCGGAGGAAATATGAATATAAGTGAACCTGTTGAGAAGTCTGTACTTTCTGCAAAAGCTAAAGATATACTTTTAAATAAAGGCATCGTAACAATAGGAGAACTGTTTTCTGCAAAAGGAAAACAGTTTTCTGAAATCATTAACGAAAACAGCGATATAGCAAAGGAACTGGAAGGATTCATCCGTCGGAATGCAGAACAGGCTGAACGTGCAGGAATAAGCATCGACTATGATTTGTGGCTTTTTGCAAACGAAAAGTATGTGCATATGTACGCCAAAGAAAACGACATAGGAATCGGAAAGCTTGGGCTTTCAGCCGATACATATAATTATCTTGCTATGTACGCAATTAATATGTTCAGTAATCTTGTCGGCATGACCGAATATGATTTTTTAAAGAATTACAGAATACCGCCGGAAAATATCAACGAAATACTCAGAACCGTTAAAAACAGATTATATGAGAGAAAATCCGAAATAATAGGATTTGTTGACAAGATAAAACGCTCCGAAACCGAAAAAGAATTCAAAAAGTCCGATGAAATCGAAGAAATGCACACGCCGCTCGGCAACAAAATGAATATCAGGCTGTTTGCAAAGTTTGTTTTCCAAAACTGCGATAGTGAGGTAAAGCAGTTAGCATTGTCTGTCCGTGCATCAAATTGCCTGATAAGAAACGGTATAAGAACACTGAGCGACATGATACTCATTTATCCGGACGGATATGACAATATGAGGAGTGCCGGCACCAAAACTGTTGATGAAATCAAACAGACAGTTGAGAACACTTATAGGCAGTATGAACGTTCTTACAGGAGTCTTGAAAATATGAGTCCCGAAATACTGCCAACGGAAAACGAAACCGGGAACTTATCACTGAATAATTTGTTTGCCGATTATATTGCGGCTAACCACGAAGTATCCATTGATATGCTGGATCTGTCGGTGCGTACATATAACTGCCTTAGAAGAAACAACATTATGACGCTCAGCAAGCTGATACTGGCCTATCCGGATGACATTAAAAATATGGCAAATTTCGGCAGAAAGTCATTTGAAGAAATCGAGAAGCTCATATCGGATTTACACGACAGATATGACGAACATTTTCTGAATTCAGAAAATGACGCCAATGGCAGCAGCACAAATATCATCTGTTCCATGACCGTTCACGAGCTTCTGTCCTCAAATAAATATCGTCCTCTGATCAAGGAGTTCTTTGAACATCTTAATATCAGACTTAATAATTCAGGTTTATCGGGCAAAGCGGTAAGATATCTCGGAAGAACAGGGATGAAAGAATTTACAGAATTATTCGAGCTTTACCCGGATCGGATCAATTCCGTTGCAGGAAGCAGTAACGCAGTCGGAAATGAACTGAAAAAGTATATAGAAAACACGGTCGACAATTACAGGACAAGTATAAACAGCTATTGTTGCGGAGATGAGCAGGCGCTCTATACCGACAAATTTATAAGATCCGGTATTATGAACGCTTATAACAATGCCGGATTCAGCGGAAAAAGCTATGAAGAACTGCGTGCCGTCATGCCTGATGCGGTGGACGAAAAAAGAATCAAAAAAGCCATTGCTCAGCTTATAAAAGAACGAAAACTCGAATATGTCGATTTCAGATGCTATAAGGTCTACCCTTCCTATCAGAGCTATCTGCGTGAATTTCTGGAATCTCTTGAAGAAAATCAGAGAGTGATGCTCTGCCGTCGCATAAACGGCGATACACTTGAGCAGATTGCTTCAGACAACGGAATAACCAGAGAAAGAGTACGTCAGATTACCGGAAAGCTGATGAAGCTAATGAAACAATCATATGCGGCGAAGACAGGAAATAAATATTTCGATGAAGATTATTATGCCTATCTTTACAGGAATTATGATGTACCCGAAGCATTTGGCACCGAATATCTTTGCTTGTCAAAAGCAGTATGCAATTATCTTGGAAACCCCTATGGAAGCAGCGGAAAGAAGCCTTTCGGTTACGCTCTCAAAGACGAGCAGGTGCCTGTTTCTTTACGATACAGAATAAGAGATTTTGAAGAACGTGACAAAATTAAAATTGATGGAAAAATATTTGATAACCACAGAAGCGATATTGAAGATTATGCTCTCGAAAAAATCTGTAGAGAAGAGATAACTTTTGACATTTTCGTTGAACAATATAATGCTTTGCTTAAAGAGAACGATGTTCCGTTAGACACAAAGCTGTATTACATTGATACAAATCTGGGAGCAAGAAGAAATAAATATTCAAACAGCAGAAAATGCCTTTGGAAGTACGGAAGTAAAATGCGTTATTATGATATAGACAGCAGAGATTATAAAGAACTTCTTGATACACTTGCTCTCGACAGATTTTCAAATACAGAAATATCAACGCTGAAATTTTTCAACGATTTTCCCGAACTCATGAGTAAATATGATATACGGGATCAGTATGAACTTCACAACCTGCTGAAAAAAATATGTAATAAAGAAAATTACAGTAATATCAGCTTTGAAAAGCAACCATATATCAATTTCGGTACGTTTGATTTTGATAAAGAGCTTGATTTGCTTGTCAGAATGCTGTCACCGGTTTCGCAGAAAGAACTGATCGACTACATTTACCTTGAGTATGGATTTGAAAAAAATACAACGGCTTCCAAATTATCAGTGATATCAAAATACTGCCATAACGGAGTTTATAATGTTGATTATAAAAAGATGCCGGAAAACAGATTGCAGATAATGAAGAATAATCTGAATGAACCGTTTTACTATTTTGACGAGGTCAAGGACAAATACAGTCTTCTGTTTGTCAATGCCGACAGAGATGAAATAAACCCGTATACGCTCAAGAAGATGGGATTTCACGTTCTGTCCAAGTATATTCTCAGCGAGAAATACGAATCTCTGCGTGAATATTTTATTGACCTGCTGACCAAAAACGATGTCATTAAAATTTCGGATTTCACCCGAAGATATACAAATGTGCAGATGTATTATCAGACACTGTCTGAACTGAAAAAATCGTACAAAATAATACAGGCCGATGCCGATACATACATCAGTTTCAGAAAACTTGAAGAGAAAGGCATAGCACTTGATGATATACACGAATTCTGCAACAAAGTCTATGCGACAGTGAATGACGGTGAATATTTCACAATCCATTCAATACGTTCATACGGATTTACAGATATTTTCGAAAATGCAGGATTCGGAGAATATCTCTGTTCCGCTCTTCTTGCCTGTGACTCAAGATTTGACTCACAAAGCATTTTCTTGTCAATTGTACTCAGTAAGAATAATGAAATCGGTCAAATCAGCAAGAAGTCATTTATAAAATCTTGTCTTTCGGAAAATGTACCTTGCTCACCGAAAAAATTGATTGAGAGCGTTTATAACAAATACGGAGTCAGAATCACCGATAAATACGAAATAACAGAAGCAATCAAAAACAGTAATTTCTGCTATGATGATATAATCGATGAAATCTATGCAATCGAATAAACAGAAAAATCTGAGAGGTTATTATGGAAATTAGCGATATGTGGGATTCTCTTATTACCGAGATTGAGAAACTTGAAGAAAAATACAAGCTGTCACAGAATCTGCCCGAAGATTATTTTGAGCCGGGCAATATGGAATATCTCGATAAATATCGTGGAGTATATAACAAAGAAAATAACCTGATCGGAATAAAGACTGACATAAAGGGTCTGAGGTATGAAGGCAGAACGCTTAAGCTAGAAAATCTCCGTATCGGTGACAGTATACATATAAAACGTGAGAAATCAAATCATTACAACTACAACAATTTTTCTGTCATCGATGAAAACGAGGATAATTTAGGCAACCTTCCCGCCGAATTATGCAATGTCATCGCTCCGCTTTATGATGCAGGGTATCTTACTATAGAAAAATCTACGGTAAGTTTCATTGAGAAAATCGGAGAAAGAAGCAGATATGCCATGCAAGGTATATTGTTTATAGAAATGATAATGAGAATTCACTGAATTGTATTGCAACAACAGTGCCGTGACCGAATGACACATTCAGTCACGGCACTGTTTTGTTTATCTGCGTATAATAACAACTGTTATAAGCATAAAACACATCGGCGAAATAAGCCGGTTATGTATGTTATCATCGCATTTCTTACCGAATAATTCTTTTCAAAAGTCGGTTTCAGACACAGCTTATCCGCAGTCACAGACTGTCAGACTTTGTCCCGACTTCCTCCGCTTAACCCCTTTTTCCCCGTTTTACTTGTATTTTATGGCTGTGTTTGTTATAATAAGTATAAAGAAATATTTGATGCGTCTTGCGAAAGGAGAAGGTACGCTATGGCATACGAAAAGCTCACAGGCACTTTTGAATCCTCGAACGGCACTGATAACTGTGCATATTACATCTATGTTCCGGTTCTTCCTATGAACGTGGGATATAAAGGCATCATTCAGATTTCGCACGGTATGTGTGAATATATTGAGCGTTATGAACACTTTGCGGATTTTCTTACCTCACACGGATATATCGTCTGCGGTAACGACCATCTCGGTCACGGAAACAGCGTCAGATCAAACGATGATCTCGGCTTTTTCGCCGAAAAGGACGGCTGGAGCCACCTTGTAAACGATCTGCACCGTATGACGATGATAATGAAAAAGAAGTACCCTGCACTGCCGTATATCCTTATAGGTCACAGTATGGGCAGTTTTGTTGCAAGGCTGTATCTCACACGCTTTCCTAACGAGCTTACCTGTGCCGTAATTATGGGTACGGGCGATGACAAGGCACTTTCCGAAATAGGAGTAAGGGCTACACGCTCCGTTGTTTCCTTGAAGGGCGAACGTTTCCGCAGTGATAAGCTGAACACTCTCATTTTCGGAGTATATAACGACAAAATCAAAGATCGTCAGACTATCTATGACTGGCTCACTCATGACAGAGATGTTGTAAAGAAGTATATCGATGACGAAAAGAGCAATTTTGTGTTTACGGCAAGCGGATTTGTTGATCTTACTACCCTTCTTCGCAGAGTGTCAAGTCAGCAGTGGGCTGAAAAGGTGCCGAAAAAGCTGCCTGTTATATTCATGGCAGGAACGGCAGACCCTGTCGGCGGATACGGCAAGGGCGTAAGAAACGTATACGCAAAGCTGATTGACGAGGGTTGCAACGTTGATATCAAGCTGTACCCCGGCGCACGTCACGAGCTTGTAAACGAAACTATGAAGGAAATAGTTTTCGACGATATTTTAACCTGGATAGAAAGAAAGGTCGGCGGAATGACAGGCAATTACGAATTTTAAGCCTTAAGCCGAAAAGAACAATATGAAAGACGGATTTATAAAAGTAGCGGCGGCAACACCTGAGATTAAGGTTGCCGACTGCAAGCACAACGCAAAGCAGATAATCTCTCTGGCAAAGGAGCTTGCTAAAAAAGATGTAAAGCTCGCAGTTTTCCCGGAACTGTGCATCACGGGTTACACCTGTCAGGATCTGTTCTACCAGACAACGCTCCTTGACGGTGCTAAGAATGCGCTCGTAACGATTCTGGAAGAACTGTCTGAGCTTGATATGATAACTGTAGTCGGACTGCCGATGCAGTTTGAAAGCAAGCTGTATAACTGTGCGGCTGTGACATATCACGGAAAAGTGCTGGGCTATGTGCCTAAGCAGTACCTGCCGAACTACAACGAATTTTACGAGATGCGCCACTTTACCGCCTGGGACGGCAGTAAATGCGAATATTTTTTAAACCGCTTTGACACGGATGCCGACGGCGAATGCGACGATTCGCTGAGTGCGTATTTCGGTGCGGGACTTATATTCTGCTGTAACAATATGCACGATTTTTCTTTCGGAATCGAGCTGTGCGAAGATTTGTGGTCACCCTGCCCTCCCTCGACATATCTTGCACAGGAAGGTGCAAATATCATTCTTAATCTTTCCGCAAGCAACGAGATGATAGGAAAGTCGGAATACCGCCGTTCGCTTGTTTTAAATCAATCTGCAAGGCTTATTTCGGGTTATATCTACTGCTCCGCAGGTGACGGCGAAAGCACGCAGGACCTTGTATTCTCAGGTCATAACATAATTGCCGAAAACGGTGCAACGCTTGCCGAAAGCGAGCTTTTCTCAAACGATTATGTTATCAGCGAGATAGACGTAAACAAGCTGGCATTTGAACGCAGAAAAAACACATCGTTCAGAAATGACAAATGCGATACGGAAACTATATGGTTTGATATGCCGCTCACCGATACAAAGATAACACGTTTTGTATCACGCACACCGTTTATCCCCTACTCTGCCGATGAGACCGACAAGAGATGCGAGCTTATTCTTTCGATGCAGGCACACGGACTCAAAAAGCGTCTTGCCCATACTTACGCAAAAACCGCCGTTATAGGAATTTCGGGAGGACTTGACAGCACGCTTGCACTTCTTGTATGCGCCAATGCCATGAAGCTGCTAGGCAGACCTATGACGGATATTGTAGCGGTGACAATGCCATGCTTCGGCACAACAAAACGCACAAAATCAAACGCTGTGAAGATATGCGAGGCGATAGGAGTCACCCTGCGTGAAATTGACATAACCGACAGCGTAAAACAGCATTTTCTGGACATCGGACACGATATAAACGATCTATCGGTAGTATTTGAAAACGGTCAGGCAAGAGAACGCACAAAGGTGCTTATGAACATCGCCAATCAGACAGGCGGACTTGTAATAGGCACGGGCGATCTGTCCGAGCTTGCTCTCGGCTGGGCGACCTACAACGGCGATCATATGTCTATGTACGGTGTCAACTGCTCAATACCCAAGACGCTTATCAAGCATCTTGTCAGCTACTACAGCAAGACGACAGATAACAAGCTGCTCAAAGAATCGCTTGAGGATATACTTGATACACCTGTAAGCCCTGAGCTTCTGCCTGCACATAACGGAGAAATATCGCAGAAAACCGAAGACCTTGTAGGTCCTTACGAGCTGCACGATTTCTTCCTGTATAACGGCATCAGATGGGGATTTACTCCCGAAAAGGTATTCAGGCTTGCGCTGTACGCTTTTGACGGTGCGTATGACCGTGAAACAATACTGAAATGGCTGAAAACCTTCTACCGCCGTTTCTTCTCACAGCAATTCAAGCGTTCGTGCCTGCCCGACGGTCCTAAGGTCGGTTCGGTAACGCTGTCACCCAGAGGCGACTGGAGAATGCCGAGCGATGCCTGTGCAACGCTATGGTTAAGTCAGATAGAAAATCTGAAATAAAGTCTTATCTGCGAATAAACGAAACCAACCTGTCAATAATTACCTCACAAAGCTAAACGCTACGGAGGTAATTATGGCAGGTTTTTTTAAACGTAATATTCTTGACAAGGCTATGATACTGGGTGCGGTAATATGTATTGTAATAACAGCCTTTACCGCATTTGCGGAGGATTGCGAGGAAAAGCCGCAGGAAGTGCTGAGGCTTCATATACTGGCAAACTCGGACAGTAAGGATGACCAGACGCTGAAATACGATCTGCGTGACTATATGCTTTCAACGTTTTCGGATGTATTCGGAAACTGTGACAGCTTCAGTCAATCGGTAGCCGTTGCAAACGAACGCAGAGCCGAAATTGAAGAAAAGGCTAACGAATTTGTACATTCCAAAGGCTACAGCTACAATGTAAAATGCGAGGTTGCAAAAACATATTTCACCACCAGAAAGTACGAGAATGTAACCTTACCTGCAGGAGAATACACAGCCGTCCGCCTGCTTATCGGAAATGCAGAGGGCAGGAACTGGTGGTGCGTAATGTTCCCGCCGCTGTGCCTGCCTGCCGCATCGGGTGAATTTTTTACCGAAGAACAAAGCAAGCGGGTTGAAGAAAGCCGTGATTATGAAATAAAGTTTGCGATATTTGAAGCGTTGCAGGGGCTTTTCGGCGTCGATGATACCGGTAGCGAAAGCTCGGAAGAAACCGCCTGCGACAGCACGGATAATGATTTTGCTAAAATATCCGTTTTCGGCATTATGAACTGTGATGTTCTGTGATTATTAAGGCAGGCGGTTATCCGCCTGCTATTTTTTAACCGCTATTGACATTTCCGCTATTCTGTGCTATACTGAAACTGTACTAATTCTGATAGTACAGTTAGTTTGTCACTTGCTGACAATCTTAACGGAAATATATTATGAAAAGGAGAAGAATAATTGAAATATCAAAAGCTTTATTTCAGTATGCTGAAAACATTTCTCAAAAGTGATATCAAGCTGAATATACTTATTTTTCTTATCTCTGTTTCAGCTGTCTTTACATTTATTTCATTGTTCTGTGCATTGAACAGCGGTAATGCGGCATATCACAATATGATGGATCGTTCAGGCTACATCTTTGACGGTATTATGCCCGAAGATTCACCCGAATTTTTCAGAGAAAACCTGCCCGAAGTCTACACTGCCTATGCCGACAATGCGGTTGTCAGCTATCGCTCAACCGAAAACTACATCTGTACGGAATCAGCCAAAGTTGCTTTTAACAAAAGCATGAAAGATCTGTACCGTTTCATACAATCCGACTATAACATAACCGACGGCAGATTTTTCACGGAAGATGAGTTGAAGGGTGACAGCAAGGTTATTATTGCCGAAAACGACTGCGGTATAAATGTCGGTGACAGGCTTATCATTCCCGATGATAAAGGCGACATCGTACTTAATGTAATAGGTCTTTCCGATGATTTTATTGTTCCGTACTCATTTTTGATATATCACAACAACAGCGGAATTTATGTAAAGGATGAAGATTTTGAAAATGAGATGAAGAATACCGCTCCGACAAAATACAGCGGCGCACGCTTTTTCTTTACGTCCGATCTGTCTGACGATGAACTGCAGGCGCTTGAGCAATATCTCGGCGAGGAGGTTTATATTCAGCCGCCGAACAGAGAGAGTCACGATTCTGTTATCATAATCTACGCTATCATCACGGGAGGAATCGTGGTAACAGGTATATTCACCGCTCTGCTCCTGCTGACACTTATGCTTCACCTGACGGATAATTGCAGCGAACAGATAAACGTGCTGAAGGTCACAGGCTGCAAGTCAATGCCGATAACACTGCTTTTATCGGCAGTCACTCTTACATACACAGCGGTTTCATTCATCTGCGCTATTGCTTTGAGTCCTATTTTTACCGCACTTATGGTAAAGCTCAGAATGGAATATGTACCTACCGCTTTTGACTATCTGCTGTCATTTGTAATATACAGCATTATAATCATAATATCGTTACTGCCCGGCTTTAAGCGCATATCCTCAGCCACATACGCAAACGGAGGTGCAATATGAAGCTGTTATCTCTTGCATTATCCTTGCTTCGAGCAAAAAAACGCAGTTTTATCCTTATGATGATATGTATCATTTTTTCAACTCTGCTGTTCAATTTTGCAATCACTGCATCTTCGGATTATCTTGCCAAAAAATCATACATAACAAGTAACCGCTATGATAAGAAGATACTGCACGGTACACTCTCGTCAAAAGCACCTATAACCGATGAAAAGATAGTTTCAGAGTTTAAAAAGTACGGAATAAATTGCCGTGTCGAGCGTTACCATGAAACCACATTGGAGCTTTACTCAGAAAAAAGCAGTATAACCGACAACGAGATAAATAATATGGACGATGACACTTTCTATCGGTTTTATAATGATATAAACGGAACTCTGCTCGGATATTCGACCGAATACAGCGAATATCTCGATATAGGACTTTCGGGAGAGCGACCGGATAAATCAAAGGACTACGGCGGTAAGATTCCGGTAATCGCAAGCTATATATCAAGGTGCAATATCGGTGACACAATAAAATACAAATGCGGGAAAGGGATTACCGAGCTTCTTGTTGTCGGAAAATACACCGATAACTATCTCGACAGCGTAATACTGTATAATGCTGACACCCAAAGCTTGGGTACGACTTTCTACACCGATGCGGATATTCTCTATAATTCCGGACTTGCCACCGCTCCCGAAAATCAAGAGGACTATTCCGGAAAAAGCGTGGATAAGCGTTACTATCAATATGTGATAATTCTGAAAAACGGCAACGCTTCACTCGGCGAAATTGCGGCTCGTATAATTGACGGACTGGACGCAAACAGTGATGATTCAAAAGGCGATCTGTACATGAATTTACGCTATGATGTGGCAAATCTCGATTTGCTGTACCGTGACAATATGCTGCTGATACAGTTAATGCCTGTATTCATAATGATAGCCGTAGTCGGCACTCTCGGAGTTATTGCCAATATTCTGCTGAATGCCGAAAAACGCACGAAAGCAATGGCGGTATTCCGTCTGTGCGGCGGTAAGACCCGCTCTGTGATAATACTCGAACTTGTCTGCGACACGGCTGTAACAGTTATTTCTGTGCTTGCCGCTACGCTTATCCTGCTCGCAATAAATCACATCTTTGCTATAGAAATCATCGATGCACAAAGCGGATTGTTCACTGCTGTATATCTGATTGCAATTTCCGTAATCGTCAGCATTGCAGGCTCTGTAACGCTGGTACGCAGTAATATGCTTGAAACAATAAGGAGATATGAGAACGTATGATGAAACTTGAAAATGTAGATAAATATTATAATATAAACACAAGCAGCGAGGTGCATGCACTGAAAAATATAAATCTTAGCATAGAAAAGGGCGAAATGGTCGCTATAATGGGTGTATCCGGCTCCGGCAAGTCAACGCTTATACATATCCTCGGCTGTCTTGACAAGCAAACAAGCGGTAAATATTTTCTCGGTGAATATGAGGTTTCCAAGTACAGCAACAATGAAATTGCGGTAATAAGGAACGAGGAAATCGGTTTCGTGCTTCAGAATTTCGGACTTCTCGCCGACAAGACAGTATACGAGAACATTTCATATCCTCTTATCTTCAATCCTGCCGTTAAATACAAGATGATGAAAAGGCTGATTCTCAAAACCGCCGATGCGATGCTGATAGGCGATCTGCTCAAAAAGCCCGTAAAAGAGCTGTCGGGCGGTCAGAAGCAGCGTGTCGCTCTTGCCCGTGCGCTTGTAAACCGTCCGAATATAATCATTGCGGACGAACCGACAGCGGCACTTGACAAAGCAACGGCAGACGAAATAATGGAGGTTATGAAGTCGCTTAATTCTATCAGGAAAACCATAGTTATAGTAACGCACGACAGGACGGTAGCCGAAAAGTGCAGGCGGATAGTTGAGCTTTCGGACGGGGAAATAATCTCGGATAAGACAATTGCGTAAATCATAAATACAATAAAAAGCCTAGCATTTCTGCTTGACTTTTTCGACAGTCTGCATTAAGCGTGAACAAAAACTCACGCTCCATTAGTCTGATTTAGGAAAGTTCTCAATTTTATTATGGATTTTCAACTGTCAATAGAATATCACTCGATCATTCTACAAGGCGGTTATTGAACTTTACAATTTATGATGATATAATAAGGACAAAGGAGGGCAGGCATATGAATATTGGCAATGTAATATCAGAAAAAAGGAAAGCACTTGGTCTGACACAGCAGGCTTTAGCCGAAAAGCTGCACGTTTCTTTTCAAGCTATATCCAAATGGGAAAACGGAACTTCATGTCCCGATATTGAACTTCTGCCGCAGATCGCAGCTATTCTGAAAACAACTATTGATTCGCTGTTGGGGTATCCATCGCAATCCGTCACCGATTATGACAAAAGGTACGGCAATGAGGAGTATTATTGGGGCTTAAAGCCTAACAATCTGTGTTATGAGATAATGAGAATTAAGCCGCCTGTTAAGGCGTATAAGGTTATTGATATTGGTTGCGGAGAAGGCAAGGACGCAGTATTTCTTGCAAGAAACGGCTATGATGTTACAGCGTTTGATGCATCTGAACAGGGGCTGTCAAAGGCACGAGAGCTTGCCGATACTTATGGTGTAAAGGTTGACTTTTTCAAGGCAGATGTGAGAGATTTCAGGCTTGAAGCTAACTATGACATCATCTTTTCAAGTGGGGTTTTTCATTATATTCCGCTTGAATTACGAGAAAATGTTGTCAATAATCTTAAAGCTCATACGACTACGAATGGTATCAATGTTGTAAATGTTTTTGTAGAGAAGCCGTTTATTCCTCTTCCGCCCGATATGGAAAAAGGCGAATTTGTTGTGGATAGCTGGAAATCAGGTGAGTTGTTTATGTATTACCACGATTGGCTGTTTCATAAAAACGAGGAGTGGATCTTTGACTGCGACAGCAGCGGTACTCCTCATAAGCATTGTATGGACGTATTGATTGCGGAAAAGGTTTGATAGCTGAGTTTTTATATGATTATCTCCTATGCGATGTTAATAGGCAATCTTCTCAAAAAGCCCGTAAAAGAGCTGTCGGGCGGACAAAAACAGCGTGTCGCACTTGCCCGTGCACTTGTAAACCGTCCGAATATAATCATTGCGGACGAACCGACAGCAGCACTTGACAAAGCAACGGCAGACGAAATAATGGAGGTTATGAAGTCGCTCAATTCTATCGGAAAAACCATAGTTATAGTAACGCATGACAGAACGGTAGCCGAAAAGTGCAGGCGGATAGTTAAGCTTTCGGACGGGGAGATAATCTCGGATAAGACAATTGCATAAATTATATATACAAAACTACGGACAGCAAGATTTTCCTGCTGTCCGTTTTCTATACGCTGTACTATCTGTTCACTTCGGGATTATCGGTCCTGCCAAGCAGATAATCAACCGATACGCCGAAATAATCAGCAAAAAGTATAAGCGTTTTATAATCAGCTTCACGCTGCTCATTCTCATAACGGCTTACGGAATTCTGATTAAGGTCAAGATCTATCGCCAGTTTCAGCTGTGAAATCTTTCGCTTTTTACGAAGCTCTTTCAGTCGAAAAATGTTGATCGCCCCCTTGACAAGATTATACCATTATGGTATAATCTAAATATCCCATTTTGGTATATTATTAATCAAAAGCAGAATTTTATGCTTTTCAAGGAGGAATTTTTCATGTTTAGAAAACTGTTCGGAGAAACTGAAACACAACAATTAAATTACCTCAAACCGAGGATTATATTGGTGATTGTCTTTGTAGCTGTTTTATTAGTCGGGGTGGTTACTCACTTTATGGGAATAGAGCCATTTTCCCGCACTTGCATGAATATCAGTTCATTGTTATATGCTGTTTCGGCTATTGTATTTGGTTGGCACTTCTTGAAATCCATGTTCGGATTTGCTTCATTAGGTGCTTTATTCTCCGGAAATATCGTATTCGGTGTAGTTATTATGGTAGTGTATTTTTTACTGAGTGCGGTTCTCGGTCTTATCACCCTTGTTCTCGGTATAGGCAGATTTATTTATCTGCTTGTAAAGAAGGCTAATCAAGGGCTGGAGGATTAACGGTGCTTTTTATAAGACACAGAAAGTCGCTTGACCCATTCTATGACGAATATGCCGAGGTATATTATGTTGACGGTACTTATGTAACATCGGTGGTCGCTTTCCTTATATTTGCCGCTGTTGCGATACCCGCACTTGCTCTTTTCGGCGTTGTCAAATGGCTTTGCGATCATATGATGCTGTTATATGTGCTGTATGCTGTCGGAGTGGTAATTCTGATTATTATGCAGTCACGGCACACAAGAAAGAAATATATGTTTTTCTATGCGCTTTCAACGCTTACAATGCTTGTAATACCGATTACCGCTACAATCGCTTATATCTTTCCCATAATGGTTTTCGGTGAAACGCTAAGCGCCGCACTCAGCGTCATTTTTTCATCTCTGCTCTTCTACGGCGGTGCTTTTATGACATTCTCGATAAACAGAATCATCAAAAACGGTATCGCCTGCTTTTTTGTTTCGCTTATATACTTAGCTGTTGCACTCCTCATTTTGTACGGATTTATCAGCGTAGATGCCGAAGCTATGAAAAAATTTGATTTCAACACTTTCTATATCCTATGGTCATAAAGATGACCGCACAAAACAACGGACAGCAAGATTTTCCTGCTGTCCGTTTTGTTTTTATATTTATCAATACCTCTTTTACCTGAATGTTGCTACGATCCTTGCAATTTCCACTGTAAGAATCTTAAGCGTTATTCCGCCCGACATAACATAAAACCATACCTCACGGGCTGCCTGCGTTTTAGCTATCGGCGTTGCGATTATTCCGACAATTACCGCAAGCGCACCGATACAGCCGACTATGTTCGGTATGCTGATAAGCTGAAACAATCCGGGGGCACAGCTTCCGTCAATTGCATTCTGAATAGTCTTGTCAAGTCCGTCACGGGTTGCGGCGAAACAGCATACAACAAGGCCGTACACAAGCAGTATAAGGCTTCTCAGCCCCCAGTGCTGTATCTGTTTTCGTGTCAGAATACAGAATGCTATGTAGCCTATAAGGATAAGTATCATTACGGTTGTCGCAATTGTGACCCCGTCCTTGAAATATAATTTCATATCAAAAACCTCTTTTCAAAAAAATAACGCCGCACCGCCCCGATAAATAGGTCAGCACTGCGTCTTTGCGTCTGGCTGATAAACGGTTTCGATCTGAAAATTTCTTGCGCTGATCACGCTCTCGCGCCTGCATTTGGGGCAGTACAGCGGAAACTCCCGCAATACCGTCCGCTGCAGCAGCCGCAGGCGCGTCTTCGCGCCGCAGGCCGGGCAGAGAAGCCACTGCTCCTCACGGCTCATCGTCCTCGCTCCTTTCGTTCCTGTCTGCCTGAAAGGTCCGGTAGAACAGGCGGACGTGCGCCTCGAGCTTCTGCAGGCACGCAGCTTCGCGCTCGGGCTGGCGGTCACAGATGCCGATGAGGGTGATGACCGGGGCCACATAGCAAAGGGCCATCGCCCCGGCGTCCTCGTCCCGGAGCTCCCCGGCCGCGATGAGGCTGCGGAAGATCCCCGCGTGATACTCCGTCACGCGCTCCACATAGCGCCGGGAATAGAGCGCCGCAAGCTCCGGCGAGCGGAACTGCTCAAGCGTCATCATCCGGCGGAAGCGGCTGATGGTCTCGTTGTGGAGCGAGTAGAAAAAGATCTGCCGGACCTTTTCCAGCAGCCCGTCCTCCGTGATGCGGGTGAAGACGGGGATATCCTGCCGCGCGTTCTGCACGTGGATGTCGATCCTGTCGGTGTCCGCCTCATACTGCGCGGCCGTCGCCTCCACGATCGCGTCAAAGATGGCGCGCTTGCTGGGAAAATGGTTGTAGAGCGAAGGGGCCTTGATCCCCACGGCCGCCGCGATCTGGCCGACGCTGACCGCGTCGTAGCCATGGACAGAGAACAGCTCCAGCGCCTTGGCGAGAATTTTCTGCCGGGTATCCTCCTGCTTCATCCCTGCATCACGGCTCCTCTACGGTTAACTAACGTTCGTTAGTCAGCATTCTACCACCACGCCCCTCCCCTGTCAAGCCCATCCGCCGAAAAACCTCGTAGAGTTTGCGCCCGCAGGCGGCGCAAACCCCTTGGCAAAAAAG
>ENA-ORSK01000671-ORSK01000671.1-human-gut-metagenome-genome-assembly--contig:-NODE-671-length-32751-cov-4.260919_pt1 | contig 32751 bp, 25 predicted proteins | sample MGYA00242192_ERZ509159 | MGnify/ENA primary metagenome ERZ509159 (study PRJEB26280, sample SAMEA2338663) | human gut metagenome | biome: human gut; feature: human-associated habitat; material: faeces...
GATCCGCTTCCGCAACCCCGAACGAAGCACCCGAGCCGGATGTATGGGCATGCTCCTCTTCGCCGCTGCCGAAGCCGTGGCCCTAGGCCTCGGATGCGGGTTCTGGGTCTACGAGGGACTGCTTTTCGGCCTGCTCTTCGCCATGGGGCTCACCTTCACTTCCTCCACGGCGCTGGCCATGGGAGCGGCCCGCGAATACGCCGGAACTGCCTCGGCCATGCTGGGCGCCATCTGCTTCTCGTTCGGCGGCATCGTGTCGCCGCTGGTCGGCATCGGCGACACGCTCCTCTCCACAGGTGCGGTCTTCATCGTCTGCGCCCTCTGCTCATGGCTCAGCCTGCGCATCGCCCCGCGGCACACAGCGTTTGCCGCCGCCTGAAAAAAGGCCGGAGACTATGCTCCGGCCCGTAGCGGTATCGCCTGCGGCGCTTATTTGCGCACCTTGACGATGATCTTGCGCACCGTGCCCTCGCCCACCATCGGGGCGTGCCCGTCCTCGGGGAAAAGCACCGTAAACTGCCCCGGACGCATCGTGTAATAGGTCTGCGGCACGTCGTCGAAGAGCTGGATGTCATTCTCGACGCTGAATTCGCCCAGCGGCTTCTTGAGCTCCCTGCGCTCGCTCCAGCCGAAGGACTCCTCCTCGCCCCGGATGAGAACCTGGATGTCGATGTACTCGTTGTGGATTTCGAGTTTGGCGTCGGGCTTCTGTTTCAGCTCGCGCTCCATGACGTTGACGTAGATGTCCTTGCCGTCGAGTTCGTGAATACCCGGTTCCATCGTCGTCCAGTCGGTCGAGGCGATCAGTTCGAAAGCCTGTTTCATGCGCGGGCTTACGCCGTAGTAAAGCGCGCTGTTTTTCAGAGAGTCTAAAATCATATTCTTTATTTGTTTTTCGGTTCTGCGTTCGTCCGCCGCCGAATTCTGCGACCCCGCGGAGCGAATACAAAGTTAACAAGATTTTTTGTTTTGACAAAGTGGCGGAAAAAGCATTATATTTGATGTCGGAACGTCTTACCGGACCGCACCCGATTCGGCTTGGACTCCACCCCGCTTTTGCGTACCTTTAATAAAAACATACCGATCATGGACTTTACGGAAATCAGACTTTCGGGCAAAACCCGTCGTGAACACGATCTGCTGGGCGAAATGGAAATCCCGGCGGAGTATTATTTCGGCGTGCAGACCATGCGCGCGGTGGAGAATTTCCACATCAGCCGCGTGCGGCTCAACTTCTTCCCGGAGCTGATCCGCGCCCTGGCCGACGTCAAGCAGGGCGCCGCGATGGCCAACCGCGACCTGGGACTGCTCGACCCGGCGATCGCCGACGCGATCATCCGGGCCTGCGAGGAGCTGCGCGCCGGGAAACTCGAGGAGCAGTTCGTCGTCGACATGGTGCAGGGCGGCGCCGGCACGTCGACCAACATGAACGCCAACGAGGTGATCGCCAACCGGGCGCTCGAACTCCTCGGCCATGAAAAGGGCGAATATCAGTTCTGCCACCCCAACAACCACGTCAACCTCTCGCAGTCGACCAACGACGCCTACCCCACGGCCGTGAGGATCGCACTGGTGCGCAGCATCGAGAAACTGGTGGCCTCGCTGCGCGAACTCATCGCGGCGTTCCACGCCAAGGGCGAGGAGTTCTCCGGCATCATCAAGATGGGCCGCACGCAGCTTCAGGACGCCGTGCCGATGACCCTCGGACAGGAGTTCGAAGCCTACGCCGCCAACCTCACCGAGGAGACCGAGCGGCTGACGGCCAACATGAAACTTTTCTTCGAGATCAACATGGGGGCCACGGCCATCGGAACGGGCATCAACGCCGACCCCGACTACGCCGGGCTTTGCACCCGTTACCTGCGCGAGATCACCGGACTGCCGCTCGTCGAGGCGTCGAACATGATCGAGGCCACGAGCGACACGGGCGCCTTCATTATGAACTCCTCGGCCCAGAAACGCCTTGCGGTGAAACTCTCGAAAATCTGCAACGACCTGCGGCTGATGTCCTCCGGCCCGCGCGATGGCCTGGGCGAAATCAACCTGCCCGCGCGGCAGAACGGCTCCTCCATCATGCCCGGCAAGGTCAACCCCACCCAGTGCGAGGCTGTCACAATGGTCGCCGTACAGGTCATGGGCAACGATGTGGCCGTGTCCATGGCCGCGTCGCAGGGCAATTTTGAACTAAACGTGTTCATGCCGGTCTGCATCTATAATTTCCTGCAGTCGGCGCGGCTGCTGGCCGAGTCCATTGTCTCGTTCAACGACCGCTGCGCCTGCGGCATCCGCGCGAACCGTGAGAAGATGGAGCACAATCTGCACAACTCTCTTATGCTCGTCACGGCACTGAACCCGTATATCGGCTATGAAAACGCAGCCAAGACGGCAAAGAAAGCCTATAAAGAAAACATCTCCCTCAAGGAAGCCTGCGTGAGCCTCGGCTTTTTGACGGCGGAGCGCTTCGACGAGGTGTTCCACCCGGAGAACATGATCTGATGGGAGGGTCACAATGAATTACAGCTATTTCCCCGGCTGCACGCTCAAGACCAAGGGCGCGCAGCTGGACAGAGCCGGACGGCTTGCGGCGGAAAAGCTTGGCTTTTCGCTCTGCGAGATTCCGGAGTGGCAGTGCTGCGGCGCGGTGTATCCGCAATCAAACGATGAGATCGCCACGCGCCTTTCTTCCGTCCGTGCACTGATGGCCGCGCGTGACGCGGGCCAACCGCTGGTGTCCCTCTGTTCTGCCTGCCACCACGTTTTAAAGCGTGTGAACGGCGACATGCAGCACAGCGAAGACATCCGCACCAAGGTCAACAACTACTTAAAGCCGGAAACGCCTTATGCTGGTGAGACAAGGGTTCTGCACTATCTCGAGGTTCTGCGCGACGAGATCGGCTGGGACAAGGTCAAAGAGGCTGTCGTAAAGCCGCTTACGGGCAGGAAAATCGGCGCATATTACGGCTGCATGCTCCTGCGGCCCAGCCGTGAGATGCAGTTTGATGACCCGGAGAACCCGAAAATGCTCGAGGACTTCATCCGGGCTATCGGCGCAGAGCCTGTTCTTTACGCGCAGCGCAACGAATGCTGCGGCGGCTACATGGCGGTCGAGAACAGGGCCTACGCCGCGAAGCAGGCACGGAAGATCACGGACAATGCGAAAGCGCAGGGCGCGGAACTTCTCATTACGGCATGTCCCCTGTGCAGCTACAATCTGCTGCACAATACAGACGGCAAGCTTCCGGTCGTTTACTTTACAGAACTGCTGGCCGAGGCGCTCGGCTGCGGGGAGGAGGACGCATGAACAATCAGAACATGATCGAAACCGTCACCCGCATCTCCGGCGTGAACCCCAGAAAGTGCATGCGCTGCGGCAAATGCTCGGCAAGCTGTCCTGCGTATGACGAGATGGAATACCATCCGCATCAGTTTGTCTCCATGGTCGAAAACGGCCGAATTGAGGAACTGCTTTCCTCGAAGGGCATCTACACCTGTCTGAGCTGCTTTGCCTGCGTCGAGCGCTGTCCCCGAAACGTCGAGCCTGCAAAACTCATTGAGGCCGTGCGCAATGCCGTGCAGCGCCAACAGGGCATGGATCACCTGAAGCCCGAGCGCATCCCGGAAATTCTTGACGAAGAACTGCCGCAGCAGGCGATTGCCGCGGCGTTCCGCAAATATAAAAAGTAAGGAGGGAACGCAATGCAGAGAATCGGCGTATTCGTATGCTGGTGCGGCAGCAACATTGCCGCGACCGTCGATGTGGAAACAGTCTCGCAGGCCCTTGCCAAGGAGCCCGGCGTTGTTTTCTCCACCAATTACCAGTACATGTGTTCCCAGACCGGCCAGCAGATGATTCAGGAGAAAATCCATGAATACGGTCTGACCGGCGTAGTCATCTGTTCCTGCTCGCCCAGAATGCACGAGCAGACGTTCCGCAAGACCTGCGAAAAGGCAGGTCTGAACCCCTATATGGTCGAGATCGCAAATATCCGCGAACAGTGCTCCTGGATTCACAAGGACAAGGAAGCCGGCACGGAAAAGGCGATCATTCTGGGCCGCGCCGCCATCGCCAAGGTGCATCTGAACGCGCCTCTGACCGCAGGTTCCAGCCCGGTCACCAAGCGTGCGCTCGTCATCGGCGGCGGCATCGCGGGCATCCAGACGGCACTGGACATTGCCGAGGCTGGCTTTGAGGTCGATATCGTCGAAAAGCAGCCGACCATCGGCGGCAAGATGACCCAGATCGACAAGACGTTCCCGACACTCGACTGCGCGGCGTGCATCCTGACACCGAAAATGGTTGACTGTGCGCAGAACGAAAAAATCCACATCTATTCCTATTCCGAGGTTGAATCCGTCGGCGGCTTTGTCGGCAACTTCCATGTGAAAATCCGCCGCAAAGCGCGCTTTGTGAAGGAGGACGTCTGCACCGGCTGCGGTCTGTGTACGGAAAAGTGTCCGCAGAAGAAGGTTCCAAACGAATTTAACCTCGGTATGGACAATCGCCGCGCGATCTATATCCCGTTTGCGCAGGCCGTGCCGAAGGTTGCGACCATCGATCCCAACTACTGCAGCATGCTCAAAAACGGCAAGTGCGGCGTGTGCGCGAAGGTCTGTTCCGCCGGGGCAATCGATTACAAGCAGACCGACACGTTCATTGAGCAGGAATATGGCGCCATCGTCGCCGCGACGGGCTTCAACCCCATCGATCTTTCCAAATTCGACGAATTTGCTTACAGCCAGAGCCCGGACGTCGTTTCCAGCCTCGAATTTGAGCGTCTCATGAACGCCGCCGGCCCCACGAGCGGCACGCTCCTGCGCCCGTCCGACGGGACACATCCGAAGACCATCGTCTTCGTCCAGTGCGTCGGCTCCCGCTGCGACGGTGTGGAGAAGGGCAAGCCCTACTGCTCCAAGATCTGCTGCATGTACACGGCGAAGCATGCCATGCTCTGCCGCGAAAAATACCCGGATACAGATGTATATGTGTTCTATATCGACGTGCGCACCCCCGGCAAGAACTTTGACGAGTTCTACCGCAGAGCCGTCGAGCAGTACGGCGTACATTACATCAAGGGCATGGTCGGCAAGGTCACGCCCGAAAACGGCAAGCTGAAGGTGCAGGCCTCCGATCTGCTGGACAACCGGCAGCTGCACATTGACGCCGACATGGTCGTGCTGGCTGCCGCCATCGAACCGGATAAGTCCGCGCGGCCGCTTGCGACCATGCTGACCGCCTCCATGGATACGAATGACTTCTTTACGGAGGCCCATCCGAAGCTTCGCCCGGTTGAAAGCCCGACTGCGGGCGTATTCCTGTCCGGTATGTGCCAGGGGCCGAAGGATATTCCCGAGACGGTCGCACAGGCGTCCGCCGCTGCGGCAAAGGTCATCGGACTTCTGTGCAAGGACAGCCTGACGTGCAATCCGTGCGTGGCGCAGCCGGACGAGATGATGTGCAATGGCTGCTCCAACTGCGAAAAGGTCTGCCCCTACGGCGCGATCACTTACATCGACAAAGAATTCAGAGGCCCGAACCGCACGGCGCTCGTGCGGCGCGTGGCGCAGGTCAACCCGGCGGTCTGTCAGGGCTGCGGCGCATGCACCGTCGCGTGCATGTCCGGCGCGATGGATCTCAAGGGCTTCTCCAACCGTCAAATCATTGCGGAGGTGGATGCGATATGCAGGTAAACGGCTCCTGGACGCCCACGATCGTGGCGTTCTGCTGCAACTGGTGCTCCTACGCGGGCGCTGATCTCTCCGGCACAAACCGGCTGAGTTACCCGGCCAATGTGAAGATCATCCGCATTCCGTGCTCCTGCCGGCTGAACCCGATGTTTATTCTCCGCGCGTTTCAGCGCGGAGCCGACGGCGTGATCCTCTGCGGCTGCCATCCCGGCGACTGCCACTACACGACCGGCAACTATTACGCCCGGCGGCGCATGACGCTCCTGTTCTCCATGCTGGACTTCCTCGGCATTGAGCGTGAGCGCACGCGCGTGGAATGGGTCTCGGCGGCAGAGGGCGCGAAGTTCGCCAAAACCATGAACGAATTCGCCGAGACGATCACAAAACTCGGCGAGAACCGCAGACTGGAGGATCTACGATGCAAAGAGTAAAGGAAAAAGCGATCCAGCTGCTGCATGATCAAATTGTTGACCGCGTCATTGGCTGGCGCGCGGGCGAATTCTTCTACGACCTGACACCGTCCGTATTCACGAGCGTGGAAGACATTGAGAAAAATTTCGTCTGGAGCGTCTTCTCCGGCGCGAATCTGTCCAAATATCTCATCGCGGAATCCCGCAAGGGCGGCAAGGCCGCCGTGTTCCTGAAGCCCTGCGACAGCTATTCGTTTGTCCAGCTTTTAAAGGAGCACCGCATTCTGCGTGAAACCGTCTACGCCGTGGGCGTACAGTGTGACGGCATGTGCGATATGGAGGCGATCAAGGAGCAGGGCTTTGCCGGTGTCACGGCGGTGACGGAGGACGGCGAAGATCTTCGCGTTTCCACGATCTACGGCGAAGAAACCATCAAAAAGGCCGACGCGCTGCTGCTCAAATGCAAGACCTGCAAGAGTAAAAAAATCGTCTGCTTCGACGAACTGCTCGGTGAGCAGGGCGAGGAAACCCCGGACTGCGGCCGCTTTGACGAAGTAGCCCGGCTTGAGGCCATGACGCCCGACGAGCGCTATGCGTTCTGGCGCAGCGAACTGTCGCGCTGCATCCGCTGCAACGCCTGCCGCAACGTCTGTCCCGCCTGCTCGTGCGAAAAGTGCGTGTTCGACAACCACGATTCCGGCTTTGAGAACAAGGCCATTGCCGATTCGTTCGAGGAGAACATGTTCCATATCATCCGTGCCTTCCACGTCGTCTCCCGGTGCACCGACTGCGGTGAATGCTCCCGCGTCTGTCCGCAGCATATCCCGCTGCATCTTTTGAACCGCAAGTTCATCAAGGACATCAATGAACTCTACGGTGACTATCAGGCCGGCGCCGATTTCGACTCCCGCCCGCCGCTCATGGATTTCCGCAAGGACGACTGTGAGCCGTCCGTCGTCTATGAAAGAGGAGGTGCGCAATGAAACAGCTTCCCCTCTCTAAGCTTCAAAGCCTGTTTGCCGCCGTGTCGGCAGCACAGACACTCTACATCCCGGCAGACGATGCCGCCGGTCAGGCCAGCTTTACCGTCTGGCAGGAGGGCATGACGCTGACAAAGAAGCTCAATACCGTCCGTTCAGCCAAGGATCTGTTTTTCCCGCAGGTGGAAAACCTCGTCGGCTTCCGTGTGACGGGCAAACAGCTTGACCTTGTGGAAACGCGTGACCCGGCAGAGCCGTTCGTCCTGTTCGGCGTGCGTGCCTGCGATGCGAGAAGCTTTGAAATTCTCGACCGGGTCTTCCTTGCTGAACCGAAGGATACCTTCTATGCCGCCCGCCGCGCCAGCGGTACCGTTGTAACGCTGGCCTGCACCCACCCCGAGGAAACGTGCTTCTGTCAGTCCTTCGGCATTGACCCCGCAACTCCGCAGGGCGATATCAGCTGCTGGATCGAGGGCGAAACGCTTTTCTGGCAGACCAACACGGAAAAGGGCGAAGCGCTGACCGCAAAGCTTCCCATGCTGGAAGATACAGACGGTGCGGCAGTCGCAGCCCAGCAGGAACGGACCCGCAGCATTCTCAAAAAGCTTCCGCTGGCCGGACTCGACCTGTCCGCCGTCGGCGCAGGCAAAACGAAAGCGCTCTTTGACCGCCCGGAATGGAAGCAGCTGTCCGAAAGCTGCCTCGGCTGCGGCACCTGCACCTTTGTCTGCCCAACATGCCAGTGCTATGACATCAAGGAATTCGACTCCGGTAAGCTTGTCCGCCGCTTCCGCTGCTGGGACAGCTGCATGTACTCGGATTTCACGAAGATGTCCGCCGGTCAGCCGCGTCCGACGCAGCTTGAACGCTTCCGGCAGCGCTTCATGCACAAGCTGGTCTATTTCCCGGATAACAACGAGGGATGCTTCGGCTGCGTCGGCTGCGGCCGGTGTCTTGCCAAATGTCCCATCCATATGAACATCGTCAAAGTCATCAAAACACTTGGGGAGGAACACGCATGAGAAACGATCCGCTGATCCCCAATCTCGCCGTCGTCACGGATATCCGCGTCGATACGCCGGACGTCAAGACGTTCCGTGTTGTCGGCCTTGACGGCAAAAAGCCCTTCGTCCATATCCCCGGCCAGTGCGCCATGCTCTCTGTTCCCGGTGTCGGCGAAGCGCTGTTCTCCATCACGTCCAGTCCCACGCTGGAGGAATATGTGGAGTTTTCCATTAAAAAATGCGGCTGCGTAACCGAATGGCTCCACGCCATGGAGCCCGGCCAGCAAATCACTGTCCGTGGCCCCTACGGCAACGGCTTCCCGGTTGACACCGCGTTTGCAGGTAAGGATCTGCTGTTCATCGCGGGCGGCATCGGTCTTGCCCCGCTGCACTCGGTCATCAACTACTGCCGCCACTACCGTGACCGCTACGGCAAGATCGACATCGTCTACGGCTCCCGCTCAAAGGACGACCTGGTAGACTATCCTGAGATCGAGAACGTCTGGTGCAAAGAGGACGGCATCAACGTCCATCTGACCATCGACCGCGAGCAGCCGGACTGGGACGGCCACGTCGGCTTCGTGCCGAACTACGTCAAGGAACTCGGCTTCACAACCGACAAGACCGTCGTGATGTGCGGCCCCCCCATCATGATCAAGTTTACCCTTGCGGGCCTCATGGAACTCGGCTTCGCCCGTGAGCAGGTCTATACCACGATGGAACTCAAGATGAAATGCGGCCTCGGCAAATGCGGCCGCTGCAACATCGGCGACAAATACGTCTGCAAGGACGGCCCGGTGTTCCGCTTCGACCAGCTCGATGAGCTGCCGAATGAGTATTAAAGGAGAACAGGTATGGAAAATATGGTGACGGTTTTCCTGTTCGGCAAGAAATATGAGGTGCCGGACAGTCTGACCATCATGGAAGCGATGGAATATTCCGGCTATCAGCTTGTGCGCGGCTGCGGCTGCCGCAACGGCTTCTGCGGCGCGTGCGCGACGATCTACCGCATCGCGGGCGACCGGGAGCTGAAGGCCTGCCTCGCGTGCTCGACGCGCGTGGAAAACAACATGTACGTGGCGACGCTCCCGTTCTTCCCGCTGGTCAAGGAAGTCTACGACATGGAGAAGCTGAAGCCCACGCAGACGGTCATGATGCAGCTGTACCCCGAGATCTATGCCTGCGTCGGCTGCAACGCCTGCACGAAGGCCTGCACCCAGGGGCTGAACGTCATGCAGTACATCGCCTACGCCCAGCGCGGCGAGTTTGACAAGTGCGCGGAGGAATCCTTTGACTGCGTGATGTGCGGCGTCTGCTCTTCACGCTGTCCTGCCGGAATATCGCATCCGCAGGTTGCAATGCTTGCAAGAAGACTGAACGGCAAATATCTTGCGCCTAAATCCGAGCATCTTGAGAACAGAGTTCGGGAAATTGAAAACGGAACGTTTGACGAGCTGATGGAAGCTCTGATGGGCAAACCTGCATCGGAATTGCAGGAGCTGTACAACAACAGGGATATTGAAAAATAAGGGGGCAAAGAAGGATTATGTACTCAAAGGAATTCCGTGAATCCCTTAACGCTGTTGAAGCGGCAAGGGAAGCAAACATTGCCCTTGAACCTGCGCGAATGACGGCGGAAGAAAAGGAAAAACTGCTCAAACAGTACCATCCGGATTATAAAACAAGTGAGTTTGCGGTGCTTAAAGTCGGCGCAAACAGCGGCGAGGAAGTTCCGCATGAGCTTTGCGAAATGCTCCAGGCACACAGCCGAATCAACCCGTGCGAGATTGACCTTGAAAAAATCGATTACGACGTTGATGTGCTTGTTATCGGCGGCGGCGGCGCGGGAGCGTCGGCAGCGATTGAAGCTCATAATGCGGGCGCAAACACGATGATCGTCACAAAACTCCGCATAGGTGATGCAAACACGATGATGGCGGAGGGCGGCATTCAGGCGGCGGACAAGCCGAATGATTCTCCCGCGATTCATTTTCTTGATGCATACGGCGGAGGGCATTTTGCAGCAAAGCGCGAACTGCTCCAAAAGCTGGTATGTGATGCTCCGGGTGCGATTCAGTGGCTGAACGAACTCGGCGTTGAGTTCGACAAGGCTCCGGACGGAACTATGATAACGACTCACGGCGGAGGAACATCCCGCAAAAGAATGCATGCGGCAAAGGATTATTCCGGTGCGGAGATAATGCGCACGCTGCGGGATGAGGTTCTTAACCTCGGCATCCCCGTTGTAGATTTCACCTCCGCAATCGAGCTTATTCTTGATAAAAACGGAAATGCGGCAGGTGCGGTACTCCTTAACATGGAGACAGGTGAAAAGCTTGTTGCGCGTGCAAAAACCGTGATTATTGCAACGGGCGGTGCAGGCAGAATGCACTATCAGGGATTCCCGACTTCCAATCACTACGGTGCAACGGCTGACGGTCTTGTTCTCGGCTATCGTGCGGGCGCAAAGCTTCTGTATGCGGACACGCTCCAATATCACCCCACGGGCGCAGCGTTCCCGCAGCAGATTTTCGGTGCACTTGTTACCGAAAAAGTTCGCTCTCTCGGTGCGAAGCTCGTGAATTGCGACGGTAAAGTGTTCATGCATCCGCTTGAAACCCGTGATGTTGCGGCTGCATCGATAATTCGTGAATGCACCGACAGGAACAAGGGAGTTGACACAGGCAGCGGCAAGGCCGTTTGGCTGGATACCCCCATGATAGAGCGTATCGGAGGCGAGGGTACAATCGAAGCAAGGATTCCGGCAATGCTCCGAATGTTTATGAATCACGGCATCGATATACGCCGCGAACCCATTCTTGTTTTCCCGACGTTGCATTATCAGAACGGAGGACTTGATATCAATGTTGACGGCATGACTCCCAATGTTCCAAACCTCTATGTTGCCGGTGAAGCTGTCGGCGGCATCCACGGCAGAAATCGTTTGATGGGCAACTCGCTGCTTGACATTATCGTATTCGGCAGGAGTGCGGGCAGAAATGCGGCTCAGCGTGCAGTCGAAACAGTGCCTGCAAAGCTGACGTTGAACCATGTTGCAGAGTTTGAATCGCAGCTTAATGCGGCAGGCATAGAGACAGAAGCGGTCTCTCCGAAACTTCTTCCCGATTACCGCAGAAAATAATGCGGTATTGTTGAACACAAAACCATGCGGCGGACGGAGAATAACGTCCGCCGTCAATATGAATATAACATCCGCATCGCGGAAAGAAAGGGGAAAACTATGTTGGATTTTTTGGAGGCAGCAACAATATTCTGTTTTGGTCTTTCGTGGCCGATATCGATTCGCAAATCCATTGTGTCACGCACGGCAAAGGGAAAAAGCCTGTTTTTTGAGCTTTTCCTGCTGCTCGGCTATGCTTGCGGAATTGCGCGCAAGATAATGCAGATGGTTGACGGAAGCAGCGGATTTATGTTCTTCCTCAGCTTCTTCTTCTATATTCTGAATTTTGTTGAGATTTCAATCGACGTTGCATTCTATTTCAGAAACAAAAAGCTGGATGAACTGGCCGAAAAAGCAGCAAATTGATGCGCTTTACAACATTTCTTTCGGCTGAATTTCAGCGTGAATTGAAAAGCCGCACCCGGGTTCGACTCGGATGCGGCTTTTCGTATGTGAGGTTTGATTGGCTGTTTCATCGGAAGCATCTGTTCAAGACTGCTCGGTTCGGGCAATTTGCCTTGAGGGCGACCGTGGATGATGTTGTAGTCATACACGGCGGTAAGTCCTGAATGGAGTTTGTAGGTAAAAGTTGTTGCGCTGTCGCGTTTTACGGATGCAATGCGCGGATCGCTTTCAAGCATTCCGATAAGCTCGGCAACTGTTTCCTCGGGAGCTTTTCCTGCTTTGTTTTGCTCGGAATCAACAGCAGGCAGGTCTTTTTCAACTTCCTGATGCGCTTTGTTCAAAATGCGTAGATCTCTTGCGGCGGAGTAGCTTTCCGCAATTGCCGAAACAGGCAGCATGGCTGCAAACATCAGCACCGCAAGAAGAATGACGATGATTTTGTTCAGCCGCTTTTTTTCATTTTTTCCTCCTACAAATTAAATATATCCGAAAGCATGTATTGCTCTTTGATATCATTATCAGCCGTTGTTGATCGTTACTCGGTTGAACCCGTTCAAACTGACTCGCCGTTTAATGAAAGGTCGTGCTCAAACCCGACCGATTCCGCAAGCTTACGTATGACACGAACGGCATAATTTCGAATGTCAACAGCTTTTATGCGCTCGATGGCATCGGAACACATGGCTTCGGGAACATTGTAGGCCTTTAATGCAATATCAAGAAAACGTTCCAACTTTTGCTCAAAAGTGAAATAGCGATTGCAGGGGTAACGCATATATCCGCTCATTACCGCAGCAGTACCGATTTCGGTTTCAAAGCAGCGGCTTTCACTCCAATCGGGATTGAACGGACGGAACAGCTCAAACAGTCTTGCCGCCGTTCTGTCATGTATATAACAGAGCGTTTCGCGGTTGGTGTATGCTTCGACGTAGATATCCCGCAGGTTCTCGCTTGTTTCGGCAATGGCAAGCTGAATTGCAGTTTCAAAAACATAAAGCATATGCGGCTCGGAATCGGCGGGAAGGAGTGAATCCGCGGCATCAAACTGTCCGTTGAACATATTAACAACAAGCTCCATCAATAAGCCGTTCTTTGTTCGAAAAACGTTGAAAAAGGAACCGTTTGAAACATCCGCAAGCCTGCAAATATCTGATACGGTTGTTTTATGGTAGCCTTTTTCAATAAAAAGCTTTATTCCCGCGGAAATTGTCCGCCGCCTTACTTCCTGACTGTCGTAGCGTCTTGTCATGATAAACCCTTTTAAAAAAACAAACAAAAACTTTTGTAGAGTTGAGAATAATTCGAAATTAGTTCACACTCTATTTCCGAGTATTATAATAACAGATTATGTACTGAATGTCAACAGCATCAGTCACTTTTTCGGTAAAAAGGACGGTATGCGCAGAGTTTGTCTCAGAATAATGCGGCTGCCACTTGCGATTTTCGGCGTAAGATGATAAAGTATTATAATGAGAGGAGAATTCATGCCATGCGTGAAACACGCAGGGGCACCTCTTGAAAATGCGACTTTTGGCGAGGAAAATATGGAAAGTATCAGTGAATTTGCGAAACAAATTATTTCCTGCGGTGCGCACAGGATCGTGCTCAGCGGTCCGCGCGGGGAAAAACGATACAAGAAGAGCACGTTTTCACTTGTAAACGGCCAATATTTTATTGAAAGGCTGACAGAGAAGCAGGCGTTCCATGAGTATTGCGAAAAAAACGAGGCTGCGATGCGCATATGTTCCGATTTTGAGGGATATACGCAGGTTAATGCGTGGAACGGCGAGCGCGAATTTACGGCAAAGCTGACAAAAAAGGGCAATCTGCTGACCGGCAACCGCGCCTGCACTGCAGCTCCGAAGGCGGTTGAATCGCAAAACCGAAAGAAAAAATACATCCTTGCAGAGGGCACTGTCATCCCCCCGCTGGCAGACATGGGCGTTATGACAAGTAACGGTGCGGTACACAAGGCCATGTACGATAAGTTCAAACAGATAAACAGATTTTTGGAATTCATCGACGAAATTGCAAAAGATGAGGCTGTTGACGGAGAAAATAATGACGCAGAGAAGAAACCGATGAGAATTATCGATTTCGGGTGCGGAAAATCATACCTCACGTTCATCGTGTATTATTATTTCACTTTTATTCGCAAAATCCCCGTACAGATGACAGGAGTCGATTTGAAGGAGGATGTTATCGATTTCTGCACAAAGCTTGCAGAGAAATACGGTTATTCAAATTTGCATTTTCAAGCGGGAGATATAGCGGACTGCGCTGCGGACGAGGCAATCGATATGGTGATAACGCTTCACGCATGTGACACAGCGACGGATTATGCACTGTATAATGCAGTGAAGCGAGGTGCAAAGTACATTCTTTCGGTGCCTTGCTGCCAGCATGAATTGGCGGGAAAGGCTGATTATGCTGCAATGCCTATATTTGACGATAACGGGATACTGCGGGAGCGTGTTTCGGCATTGATAACGGACTCGATACGGCAAAAGCTTCTGACGGCATGCGGATACAGGACGGGATTGATGGAATTTGTTGACCTTTCGCACACGCCGAAGAACCTTTTGCTTCGCGCAAAAAAAACGAATTTGACCAAACGTACCCGCCGCAGCGCATTAAAAACGGCTGAGGATACGCTCGAAGTTTTAAAGACGGAACAAAAATTGCATGAGCTTTTGAAAAAGGACGGTTACTTTGACTGAACGGTTTCAGACTCGGTTGAGGAACAAAAATGCAGAAAAGTATACAAACACCGAAAAAAGCACAAAGCCCGAGGTGAAAACGAATGAGTAACAGCATCATGCGCAAAATTGCGAAATTTATCGTTGAAAAGCATATAATTATTATGCTTCTGTTCGTTGTGTTCGTTATATACAGCGCGCTTTCAATAAGCAAGGTCCGCGTGAATGAAGATATAACGGCACTGCTGCCGCCGAAAACGGAGACGAGGCGGGGTCTTACCGTCATGGAAAATGAGTTCACGGCTTTTGCTTCGGCAAATGTCATGGTTTCCAACATTACATATGAGAAAGCCGCAGAACTTGCCGAAAACCTGCGTGAAATTGAAAATGTTGCAACTGTTTCGTTTGACGATTCATCGGAACATTATGCGTCCTCATCTGCGCTTTTCACGGTTGCTTTTTCTGCCGAAAGCGAGGATGAACGTGCGATCGATGCGCTTGAACAGATTAAGGACAGCCTTTCGGATTATGAAGTAAGCGTTTCAACAACTGTCGGACAGGATTACGTGAAGCAGATTGCGGGGGAAATAACGCAGGTTCTTATTCTTGCACTCATTGTAATTGCGGCAGTGCTTTTGTTTACATCAAAAAGCTATTTTGAGGTTATAATCCTTTTCATTGTTTTTGCAGTGGCGGCGGTGCTGAACATGGGCACGAATTATTGGCTTCGGGAGATTTCGTCAGTAACGAATTCCATTGCAATCATTCTTCAGCTTGCGCTTGCAATAGACTATGCGATTATTTTCTGCCATCGTTTTCAGGATGAATATGACAGGCAGCGCAATGTTAAAAGCGCGCTTACGGATTCACTTGCATATTCAATAATTGAAATATCGTCATCAAGCCTGACAACGATTTCGGGACTTGTTGCTCTGATGCTGATGCAGTTCCGCCTTGGTTATGATTTGGGTCTCGTTCTGACGAAAGGCATCATATGCAGCATGCTCACGGTGTTTTTGCTTATGCCGGGACTCATTATGCTGTTCCACAAGGCTTTGCTTAAAACCCGCCATAAGAATCTTGTTCCGAATATAACGGGTTGGGGAAGATTGCTTTCAAAAAAAGTTCCCGTGTTCCTGATTATATTCGCGCTTTTGCTGCCGGCTGCAATCGTGTTTTCGGCAAAATGCGAATACACATTTTCGGATTCCGAAACGGACAGGATTACGCTTTCGGAGCAGGACAGAATAAAAGCCCATATCTACAACACGTTTGATGAAACAAATATGATAGCGGTACTCGTTCCTGTCGGAGACTATGCGAAAGAAAAGGCGCTGATTTCGGAGGTTAACAGTCTTCCGGGGATACGTTCGGCACTCGGGCTTGCAAGCATAGAGATTGAGGAGGGGCGTGTGCTGACGGATCCGTACACCGCCCGCGCCGCTTCCGAGCTTCTGGGTGTTGATATTGAAACCGCAAAGCTTCTGTATGCGCTGTACGGCTATGAACATGACAGCTTTCAGCCCATTCTCGGCGACAGCGATGCGTTTGCCGTGCCGCTTATTGACATGCTTGAGTTTCTTTTTGAAGCAAAAGACAGGGGAATGATAACTCTTGATGACGACAAGGAGCAAATGATTGAATCCATGCGCGGAACGCTGGATGATGCGCTTGTGCAGCTGCGCGGCGAGCATTATTCACGAATCGTATTCAATGCCGCCGTGCCGGTTGAAGGAGAGGAAAGTGTTGCTCTGATTGAAAACATAGAATCGTCTGCACGCAAATTATATTCCGAAAACGGGAAAACGGAGCTTTCGGAAGATTCGATAATCGTAATCGGGGACATAACCAGCGCAAAGGATCTGGAGGATTCATTCAGAATGGACAACAATCGTGTGTCTTTTTTGACGATTGCATTTGTTTTTGTTGTGCTGCTGTTCACATTCCGTTCGCTCGGTGCGGCCGTGCTGCTGATTCTTGTGATTCAGAGCAGCATTTGGCTTAACTTCTCTTTCCCGTATATCACGGGGACGAACCTTTTCTTCGTTACTTATCTTATCGTAAGTGCGATACAGATGGGTGCGACGATCGACTATGCAATTGTTTTGTATAACAGGTTTCAGCTCAGAAAACAGGATTATGCGCCGAAACAGGCGATGGCAATTGCCGTTAACGAAAGCTTTTCAACAATACTGACTTCCGGAACAATTATGACGGCGGCAGGATTTATTATTGCTTTGCGGACCACCGATCTCTACATCAGCTCAATCGGGCTGACGCTTGGACGCGGTGCATTGATTTCGGTGATACTTGTGCTCACGGTTTTGCCGCAGGTGCTTTTGGTTGGAAATAAACTGATTGAAAAAACAATGATTGATTTTAAAAAATTGCTCGGAGGCGGCGCGGATGAACAGGAAAAGCTCGATGAAACAAAGTAAAAAAAAGACGATGACGGGCGACTGCCCGGCTTGCTCCGGGCGTGGTGTTAATCAAAAACTCTGCTTTAAACTGCGGTTGTTTGCTTGCGGAATGCTTCTGGCTGCAACCCTGTTTTGCTGCCTGTTCGTGCCGATACACTCAGCTGCGGCGAGCATAAACACGGTGCGCATTGCAACAAAAGCGGAATGGCTGGAGTTTAAAGAGAACTGCCGTTTGGATTCGTTTTCAAAGGGTCTTTTGGTAAAACTGACTGCGGATATCGATTTGAGCGGAGAGACGGATTATGCCGTTCCCGTGTTTTTCGGAAGCTTTGACGGCGGTGGACATACTGTGAGCGGAATGACGCCGAATACGGATGCGGAAAGAACGGGGTTGTTTCGAATTATCGAAAAGGATGCAACTGTATGTGAGTTGAATGTCAGCGGTTCCGTGACTGTAACCGGACAATCCGGAACGGCGGGGATGATTTGCGGCGTGAATCGCGGCACAATTCGCAATTGCGCTGCAGCGGGCAGACTGGATGCATACAACGCTGTCGGAGGAATCGCAGGCATAAACGAACAAAGCGGGAAAATAATCGAATGCAGTTCTTCGGCGGAGCTTTCGGGAACATACAAAATCGGCGGCATTGTCGGTGTGAATGCGGGAGAAATCCATGAGTGCACGAATACCGGCGGGGTTAATCTTTCGGCAAACGAACGGTCAAGAAATATCGGCGGCATTGCGGGGACGAACACAGGAACGGTGACGGGCTGCATGAACAGTGCCGAAATCGGATATCTGCACACGGGTTATAATGTCGGCGGCATTGCGGGGCTCAACAGTGGCTTTACAGGCGACTGTATTAACAACGGAAATGTTCGCGGAAGACGCGATATAGGCGGAATCATCGGTCAGTCCGAACCGTTTTACAAAGTTGAATACGGGAAGAATACGCTTGAAATATTGAATGAAAGCATACGGGGCTTTTCGGACGCCTTGGATGAAACGATATTGAATCTTCGACAGGCTGTGCAGGACGGTGGAGAAGGGCTTCGCAATGTGCTTGAGGAAGCGGAAGAGCTTAGAGAAGGGTTGTCTGCCGATTTTGATATCATTGCGGGTGATGCCGCATGGCTTGCTGATGCGGAAAAGTATTTGGACACCATTGAACAAAACCTTGAAACTTTGTGGAAAGCATTTGCGGATTCAGCGGAAGTAACTCAGCTGATTGCCGAAATTGAATTGATAATCAGAGAACTGCGGAATGCAGAGCCGTCCGAGTGGGTTGAACTGCTTCAGGAATTGGAGGCAAAGATTGAGCAGCTGCGCATTCTGCTTGGCGATATTGCTTCGGCCGCTCCTGCATTGAAGGCATTTGCGGAGGCACTGAACGGACTGTTGTCCGTGTCAATCAGCGGTTTGCGGCAGGCGGCGGAGGATTGCTGCAAGCTTATAAAAAATGCCGAACAAAAACTTGATGAACTCACAAAAACAGCAAGCGAATACCTTGAACTGGTTAAAGCAGACGGTAACAGACTGGAAAACAGTGTTCAAAAATGTGTGGAGTCAATGCGGCTCCTCCGCGAAAACATACGCAACGTACTGAACGGAAACGGCGGGAACATTAAAGATATTTCCGAAAATGCGGAACGTGATGCCGAAAATCAAGCAGGCGGAATGGCTGCAAAGTGCAGAAATTTCGGCGATGTTTCCGGTGACTACGGTATAGGCGGAATTATCGGTAATCTTTCAAAAGAACTTCCATCCGACTTGGAGGAGATAGACATTCCGTCAATCGATGATGTTCTTTTCACCGATACGACCCTTTTTATCAGGGCGACCGTTTTCATGTGTTCAAATGATGCGGTGATTTCGGCAAAGTATGATAATGCAGGGGGGATTCTCGGTTACGGCAGCCGCGGCTTTTTGCTTGGCTGCGAAAGCGGCGGCAGCGTTAAGGCGGGAAGGGAATACGCAGGCGGTATTGCAGGAAGACTTTCCGGAACAATTCGTGAATGCGGCAGCATTACTGCACTCGACGGCAAAGCTTATGTCGGCGGAATTGCAGGAAGTGCGAAATCGGTGATTGACTGCGCGGCGGTACCGACAATGCTGTTGGCCGGAAAATCAAGCTTTGCCGACGGAGCCTATATCGGCGCAATTGCGGGAGAACTGACGGAGGAGTGCAGAAACAATATCTTTGCAGACACATCTAAGTTTAATGACTCGTTCGATTCGGTGCGCGGCTTGGGCGGCATTGACGGCATAAGCTATGCAGGCATTGCGTATGCGGTGAGTCTTAACGAACTTGCCGAAAAAGCAAAAACACCGAATTTGTTCAAAAAGGTAACGGTCAAATTCAGCATAGACGGCAAAATCACAGAGGTTTTCGAGGTTCCCTGCGGCGGCAGAATCACGGATCTTCCGCAAGTCGGGAACGAACAGGGCAAGTATTGGCGGTGGGATGATTTCGGAGCGGATTGCGTAACGTTCAGTCAAACCGTGAGCGGGGAGTGGCACCGAATGATAACAACAATTGCAACAAACGAAGAGATTCCCCAAATACTTGTTGAGGGCATTTTTGACGATGAAGCATATGTCGTTGCCGAAGATGCGGCGGAGTTTGCGTTAAAAAACGGGTTTGGCGAAGGAGTTCCGACAGCGGCTTTCCGCATTTGCGTTTTCGGCGCGGAGGCCGGCGAAAGCACGTACATCGTGCGCTGTCTCTCGGAAGAGGATTGCAAGCTGAGCGTATTGACCGATGCCGGTTGGACTGAGCGCGAATTCGAGCGTGACGGTAAATACATTGTGTTTGAGCTGAACAACAATGGTATTTTTGCCATTGAAAAAGTCATAAAAAAAGACCGTATGCCCTATATCATGATCGTATGCGGTGCGATTATACTGACTGCGGCCTTTGCGGCGGTTATTGCGGTGAAACGCAGGCGCGGCAAAAGCAAGTCGGAGTGAAGCAGAGTCAACCGAGTGAACGTTTCGGAATGGGCGGCGACAACGGCAGAGATAAACCGCCGAATGCCTTTTGAAAGGAAAAGAATGATAAAATTCATCGAAAAGACACCGATAACCCAAGGTTGGTCGGATGATTATAAGTATTTTGCATTGGGTGCCGACGGCAAAAAGTACCTTTTGCGCGTTACCCCGGGAAAGATAAATCCCGATTTTATAACTCTGTTTGAAGCACAGAAGAAATGCGCATCGATAATTAGTGCGGCCGAAAACATTCCGATGCAGCAAGTTCCGATGAGCATACCGATCGAGTGCGGTAAGCTTGATGATATCCATGCTTTTTGTGATGATATTCGACAGCACACCGAAGGAACATATGCTGTTTATGCCTGGGCGGACGGCGGCGCGGCCGAACCCGCTGTTGCAGTGATGCCCGCTGCAGAACAGTACGCTTTCGGACTGAGGGCAGGCAGAGTTTTGAAATACATACACAAAGTTCCGGCTCCGGACAATGTGCAGAACTGGGAAGAACGCATTAATGTATCCATAGAGAACAAGTTAAGGCTTTGCCGTGAATGCAGCATCAAAAATGATGTTGCAGATTCCTTTGTCGAATATATCAAGGCGAATCGGCATCTGCTGAAAAACAGGCCGCAGACTTTTCGCCACGGGGATTATCATATCGGCAATTTTCTTGTAAACGATTCAGGCGAACTTATCGTTATAGATTTTAATCGCTCGGATTTCGGCGATCCGTGGCAGGAATTCAATCGCCTTGTGTGGAGCGCACACCTTTCACCGTATTTTGCGTCCGGGATTGTGAACGGTTATTTTGATAATGCCGTGCCGCAGGAATTCTGGAAACTGCTCGCACTGTATACATGCATAAACGGGATTGCATCCGTGCCGTGGGCGGTTAGATTCGGAGAGGAAGAAATTCAGGTTATGCTCCGTCAGACCCGTGAGGTTTATGAATGGTACAACGGTATGAAGAATGAAATACCGTCATGGTACATCGGCGTTCCCGAGCTTTGAGATGCATACACGGAAACAGGTGAGCGCACCGGGCAGCTCCTGATACGCGGGGAGCCGATACCGGAAGGGTTATACCACATTGTTGTTGAAGTTTTGGCAGTGCATCAGGACGGTTCGGTTCTTTTGACACGGCGAGATTACAATAAAGGCGGTTATCCCGGGCTTTGGGAAAGCAGTGCGGGCGGATAATGAAGAATTCACAAAAAAACAACTCGAAAGAGTACGTTCCGCCGCTGCGTAAGCGTCTGCGTGAAACGGTTGAAAGGCTGTTCGGAGAAAATGCGGCAGAATAAAATGTTTAAAGGTCGGGAAATGATTCAATATTAAACATGCCGAGTCCCTGTGAGTTTTTTGAACCGAGACCTGCGTCATAAAGAAAGTTGATAAGCTTGCCGTTGCCGCGCAAAACATAGCTGCCGCCGTATGAAACGATGGTGGATCTTTTAAACCTTGAAACGATGCGATGATTCTGAATTAACTCCGCCAGAGGAAGGGCAGGTTCAAAGGAAAAATCCGTCGGTGCGGGCGTGTTGAAATAGCTCTGCCATTTTCTGAGCGCATTGTTGACCACAGCAGTATAGAACAGAGATTCATCGGGGGCTATAAAGCGGCGATAACCGCTTCTCTCGGTTTCAAAAACCGTAATCGGCGACAGCATTGAGATTTTTGCACAGCAGGTATTGGGTGAATAATCTTCAATGCGGCTGTCCAGAATTTCAAGTGTGTTTTCAAACAAATTGATTCGGCTGCTCGGACACAGCACCGAACCGAGTTGATACACAAAATTCGGATCAACGCTGCGAACCTCAAAATGCACGGTATCCTTAAAGATGATTTCACGTTCGCTGTGCATGAACGGTCCCGAAAGACGGCCGAAAGTAAAAAGCTTATAATTGCGCGCGCCGCAAGAATATCCGCTGTTGTGTACATAATTTGAATAATGCGGATTGCTTGCAAGAGCATGATAGAGCATTCCCTGCAAGGCGTATCGGTGCGACAGCGGCAAACGGACATGCCGAGCGCTGAATGTCAAATGTAACTGCATAGTTGTCCCTTTCTGAGTTTTTAAAGAATAAACAAGAACGGTTCCCGATAAAATACCGCACTCGGTGATTATCCGAAAACGAAATAAACCAATGCCTGCTGTATAGTTTTAACCGGTCTTTTTGCGGAACGGCTGTTCGTGAAATATATAACCCGCATTGCCGAAATCAGACAATGTGAAGTTGATTGCATTATGTCGACTGAACTGCGGCTCCGCACAACATAAGCTGTTGCATTTTTGCCCGCTGCGGGCAGCTTAGAAGTCGTATTATCTGTTTCGCGCACTCATTATATCATAACAAAACGCGATTGCAACACCGTCATGTATAAAAAAACTGCCTCTTATGCTTTTTGGCTTCAATACAGTTACTGAGCGTAATAAAACAAAAAACGAGGTTGTGCAAGGTTCAAAATGAAAACGGCGGCTCGTTCGAAGTGTTGTCAGATGAAGCAGAATTGCGGCATACGGAGCGGTGCTGTCGGATTAACCACAGATATGTATCAAAAAAATGCGGCATGAACGGGTACAAAATTTGACAAATGCGGCGCAGCGGGCTATAATAGATATGTTTACAGTGGGAAGTATACATGATGCTTCCAATACCCGCTGAACAATGGGAGAATCAATACGATGGAAACAAACCGAAAGCGTCGCCGCGGCGACCGCAAGGATGCATACCTTTTGAGAGATCTTGATGCAATGCACAAATTTATTCCGTATCTGCTTCCGAACAGGTGCGATAATGAGGCAGTGATGAGCGAGCTTATCGACCTTACCGCCGTGAATGAATACGTTGCAAAAAAGAATGCATCAAATCCCGCATTCAGGTACACTTTGTTTCATGTGCTCTGCGCTGCTATTGCAAAAACCGTAACCCTGCGCCCAAGGTTGAATTGCTTTGTTGCGGGACATCGGGTTTACGAGCGCAAGGCATTGAGTGTCTCCTTTGTTGTTAAAAAGCGTTTCGAGGATAATTCCTATGAAGCACTTGCGATTGTAGACATTGACAGGCAGGGGCAGCCGCCGGTTGATCAGATTCACGATAAAGTTGAAAAATTCGTAACCTCCGTGCGCAAGCACGACAAGACGGACGGCACGACCGACGCAATGGAAACGTTGACAAAAATGCCGCGCTTTCTTCTTCGAATCGTGGTCGGCATTCTGATGTGGCTGGATTATCACGGTTGGGTTCCGACATGGCTTACAAAGGATGACCCGTACAATTCATCCGTTTTTATAAGCAATCTCGGAAGCATCAAGATGCATGCGAGCTATCATCACCTGACGAACTGGGGCACTAATTCTTTATTTGCTATTATTGATGAAAAACATTTGCACCCGTTCTTCAACGCTGACGGAAGCTATGAAATGCGTGAGGCGCTGAGACTCGGGCTGACTGTTGATGAACGCATTGCGGACGGCGTTTATTTTGCAAAAAGTGTAACGCTGCTGAAAAAACTGCTCAGCGAGCCGGAATTGCTTGATCAGCCGATTCAGACTCCTGTTGAGTTCTGAACAAACGCAAACAACAACGGAACAACGGCACAGCGGTCGGACAATGACGCAAAACAGAAAATGCGAGCATTGTCCTCCGTGTGTTGCTGCGTATTTCGATTTTTCCCAAAAATCGAAAGGAATAATATGCAAAACAATCAAATGAACCCGTTGGAACAGGGCGCACCGTGGCTGGCAAATTACGGTGACGTTCCTTTTCACCTTGAGTATCCGAATGTGAGCATTGCGGATGCGGTGTTGAAGACGGCAGAAAAGGAAAAGGATTTTCCTGCAATTTCCTTCATGGGCAAAACATTCAGCTACACCGTTCTTGTTGAAAAAATCAATCAAGCAGCTGCGGGATTTGTAGCTCTCGGCGTAAAAAAAGGTGATATGGTCACAATTTGCATGCCGAACGTTCCGCAGGCGGTGTTCTGCATGTACGCACTCAATCGAATCGGTGCGGTCGCAAGCATGATTCATCCGCTTTCGGCTGTCAGCGAAATAATTTACTACCTTAGGGAAGTAAAAAGTGACTATTTGCTGACGCTCGACCAGTTCTATTCAAAAGTTGCGGAGGTTGAAAAAACATATCCTATCAAAAAGGTTATCATAACTTCTGCGGCTGATGAGCTCGGCGCCGTCAAGTCCACTGCATTCAAGCTGATGAATGCAAAAAAGAACAAAGTCAACAAGGCGGATGCTTCCGTTATCTTCTGGAAAGATTTTATCGGGAACGGAAAAAAAGTCGATCTTGCAAAATATATCGTTCATATGCCGGCGAATGAAACGGCTGTCATACTGTTTTCGGGCGGAACAACGGGTGTCACAAAGGGCATTCAGCTCAGCGGAATGAACTTTAATGCTCTCGGACTGCAAACCGCGGCTATGTGCAACAGCGTTGTGCGTCATGCAAGAATGCTGGCGGCAATGCCGATTTTCCACGGTTTCGGACTCGGCGTCTGCATACACACGATGCTTGAAGTCGGCGGAACAAGCATTCTTGTTCCTCAGTTCAATGTTAAGAAATATGCAGAGCTCATCAAAAAGGAAAAGCCCAATTATATCGCGGGTGTACCGACCCTGTTTGAAGCGATAACGCGCAATCCTTATCTTGACGGCGAGAAACTCGACTACCTGCGCGGCGTATTCTCGGGCGGTGATTCGCTTTCGGTTGAATTGAAACGCAGATTTGATGCATTCCTTGAAGCGCACGGTGCAACAGTTCATGTTCGTGAGGGCTACGGAACGACCGAATGCGTTACCGCAAGCTGTCTTACGCCTTACAATCAGGAACGTGAGGGCAGCATCGGCCTGCCTTATCCCGACACATACTATCAGATTTGCGCTGTCGGCACAAACGATGAAGTTCCTTACGGCGAACTGGGCGAAATCTGCCTTCGCGGACCTTCCGTAATGATAGGTTATCTCAACCACAAGGAAGAGAATGCAAACACATTGCGCACGCATTCGGACGGCCATGTGTGGCTGCATACGGGCGACCTCGGCAGCATGGATAAGGACGGATTCATCTATTTCAAACAGCGCATTAAGCGAATGATTGTTACGAGCGGATACAACGTTTATCCGTCCCAGCTTGAAAACATCATAGACGGACACGATGCCGTTCAGATGAGCTGCGTCATTGGCGTAAAAGATCCGTATAAGATGGAAAAAGTGCTTGCATACGTTGTCCTGAGGGACGGGTTTGAGCCCTCTGAGGAGCTGCGGCAGGATATTCTGAACTATTGCAAAAAGCATATTGCAAAATACGCAATACCGTATACTATCGAATTCCGTTCGGAATTGCCGAAGACTCTTGTCGGCAAGATTGCATACACGGTGCTTGAAAAGGAAGCCAATGCGGATCTTGCAAAGGAACTCGTAAGTTGATTTGAATAACAAGCGGCTCTGCTGCGGGCAGGTTCGAAATTGAACCTGCCCGAGGCAGAGTTTTTTTGAAAACCGAGAGCGTCCACGTTCCGAGCATACGGGCATTGCGTCACAAATATGTGTAATAAACTTGCACGAAATTGACTCTGCCGCGGATTTTTTGTTGAAAATGTGGATTCTTTTCGTTATTTTGCAAAAGACTGTATACAAGGACATGAAAGTGTGATAACATATAAACGCAAGAGAATTGTGTAATCGGCAAACGGAGTAAACCTTGATAAGTAACCTTTTGCGGAGAAAGTTCACAGATTCGGGCTTAAACCCATAAAGAGAGTATCCGGGTGTACTTGAAAAACTTCAGAACCAATCAAAGCACTCATGAAAGTGCGGCATTGCATAGGGTTTTGTTTTGCAGAGTCAATACCAAACGAAAAATCGAAAGGAAACGTGAAACATGATTTGTCCAAATTGCGGTAAAGAGGCGGCTGACGGGGCATTATTCTGCACAGGGTGCGGCGGAAGACTCGATAATCTGCCTAAACAGGAAAAAATGACTGCTTCTGAGAACAGTAATAATGATGACTCATCCGTAATGGATGCGGTTTTCACATCGGATGCAGCGGACGGAACGCATGAAACAAATTCAGGGAATACCGTTGCAGAAAACAGTGATGTCGCCGGCGCAGACGAAAACAGCGGCGAACGAATGAGCGCAGCAAACGATGATAATCTCAAAGCGCAGCCCGCAAACGAAATTTCGACAGAAAAGGATAAAAATGCTGCACCTTGCGAGTCTGCAGCAGCGGTTCAGCCGCCGGTGAAACCGTTAAGTACATGGAGCTTTATTTGGCGCAAGCTCCTGTTCATGATTCCGATTGTGAATATAGTTGTGCTGTTCGTTTTTGCATTTGCGGAGGGCATCAACAAAAACAGTCGTTCGTACGCGCGTGCCGCGCTTATCGGTCTGCTTACAGCGGCGGTGCTGTGTTACCTTTACACAGATGAAATTATCGGATGGGTTCGCTCTTTGGTGGAGAAACTCATGAGCATGGCAGCGTGACGGAAACAGTTCCGAACGGAAAATCAAACCGTTCTGTGCGAAATCGGTCCCAAGCTGCATTGTTCAAAAATTGATGGCGTCGGTTTTTTCTTGACAAACGAAAAAAAACGGCTATAATTATACTTGCATCAGGTCAACGGCAGTGCATTCCGTTAACCGAGAGTATGCTTGGATGACTGCCGCAGTTCGAATTGCTGAAGTACGGAAGTCATGTGCAAATCATGTTAATAGTGTTACCGGCTTTGAAGCGGATATACAAACACTCCGAGGCATAAGAGAACCGTCGGTATGGTGCGAGACGGTGCAAGGGGTTTGTTGCTCACCGCAGAGCTTTTGCCGCGAGGCAGGGGAGACATTTTTCAATATTAAAAGCTTTCCTGCATTAGCTGCAAACGCAAGCCCGCGTTAAGGGCATTGAGCGGTTTTGCTGCGCATATTCAGTGTGCGGCAAAGCAACCGGAGTGGTACCGCGTGGGCAGATTATCGTGTGTTTCCCTCGTCTTCGGATCGGCAGTCAATGCCGCATTCGAGCGGGGGTTTTTTTATGAATTGAATTCGAAACAACACCAAGAAGGAGAATAAAAATCTATGAGTGAACGTTATGAACATTTGCCAATCGAAAGAAAATGGCAAAAAATATGGGATGATACGCATTGCTTTGAAGCAAAAGACGACTTTACAAAGCCGAAATATTATGCTCTAATTGAATTTCCGTTTCCCAGCGGAGCAGGGCTGCATGTCGGTCATCCGCGCAGCAACACAGCGTTGGATATTATTTCAAGAAAACGCCGCATGGAAGGCTACAATGTCCTTTTCCCGATCGGTTATGACAGCTTCGGTCTGCCGACGGAGAATTATGCAATAAAAACCGGCGAACACCCCGCAAAGGTAACTGAGCGCAATATGCGCGTTTTTCACAATCAGCTGAAAATGCTTGGATTTTCGTTTGATTACTCGCGTGAAATCTATACGTCCGATCCTGCATATTATCGTTGGACGCAGTGGATTTTCCTGAAACTTTTCGAAAAGGGCCTTGCATATAAAGCGGAGCTTCCTATCAATTTCTGCCCTTCCTGCAAGGTTGGTCTTGCGAATGAGGAAGTCGTTGACGGCAACTGCGAACGCTGCGGTTCGCCCGTTGTGCGAAAGGTTCGTTCTCAGTGGATGCTGCGCATAACGGAATATGCAGACAGGCTGATTGATGACCTTGATACCGTTGATTTTATCGACAGAGTGAAATCATCGCAAAAAAACTGGATCGGCCGCAGCATCGGTGCGGAAGTAACTTTCAAAATTGAAGGGTATCCCGAAGGACTGCGCATATTCACTACTCGCCCGGATACGCTGTTCGGTGCAACATATATGGTAGTTGCACCCGAGCATCCGATCGTGAACGCAATGGCTGATAAGATTACAAATATGGAGGCCGTTAACGCTTATCGTGAACAAGCGGCGCACAAGAGCGATTTCGAGCGCAGCGAGCTTGCAAAGGAAAAAACAGGCGTGCCGCTTGAAGGCATCACTGCAATTAACCCTGCAACGGGCGATCCGATTCCCGTATGGATTTCGGATTATGTCCTCATGGGTTACGGAACGGGCGCAATTATGGCTGTTCCCGCACACGACACGAGGGATTATGCCTTTGCAAAGAAGATGGGACTGCCGATAGTTGAAGTTGTGTCCGGCGGAAACATTGAAAATGAGGCATTTACGGACTGCGAAAACGGTATCTTAGTAAATTCCGGCTTCCTGAACGGAATGCAGGTTGCGGACGCAAAGAACGCAATGATTCATTGGCTTGAAGAAGAGGGCATCGGAAAGAAAAAGACGAATTTCAAGCTCCGCGATTGGCTGTTCAGCCGTCAGCGTTACTGGGGAGAACCGATACCCCTGGTTCACTGCGATCATTGCGGTTGGGTTCCCGTGCCGGAGGATGAACTTCCGCTCAAATTGCCCGAACTTGATGACTTCCGTCCGGCTGAAGACGGTTCATCCGCTCTTGCAAGGGCGACAGAGTGGATTCATACCACCTGCCCGAAATGCGGTGCACCTGCTGAACGCGAGATAGACACAATGCCCAATTGGGCGGGTTCAAGTTGGTATTATATACGCTATTGCGATCCGCATAACGATACCGCGATCGCGGATAAAGCAAAGCTCGATTACTGGCTGCCCGTGGATTGGTACAACGGCGGAATGGAGCATACAACGCTGCATCTGCTGTACTCAAGATTCTGGCATAAATTCCTGTATGATATCGGCGTTGTAAGCTGCCCGGAACCTTATATGAAGCGCACCAGCCACGGAATGATTCTTGCCGAGGACGGAAGAAAAATGAGCAAATCTTTCGGCAATGTTATCAATCCCGATGACCTTGTGAATGAATACGGTGCAGATACCGTGCGCATGTATGAGATGTTCATAGGCGCATTTGACCAAACGATTCCGTGGAGCACGGCGGGTGTTAAGGGCTGCCGCAGATTCCTTGAGCGTGTGTGGCGTTTGCAGGATATGCTCACGGAAGGCGAGGGCATTCGCAGGGAGCTTGCTCCGGCAGTCCACGGCTGCATCAAAAAGGTAAGTGAAGATTACGAACGTATGAAGTTCAACACCGCGATTGCGGCGATGATGAGCCTTGTAAACGATATTTACGCAAAGGGCGATGTCACTCGTGATGAGCTGCACACACTGCTTGTGTTGATGAATCCCGTTGCACCGCATATCACGGAGGAAATGAACAGCGTCATCGGATTCGACAAGCCGATTTATGAAACTGAGTGGCCGAAGTTCGATGAGGCAGCTCTCGTAAAGGATGAAATGGAAATTGCTGTTCAGATCAACGGCAAGGTTCGTGCAAAGATGAGCATACCTGTCGGCATGGAAACGGAAGCTTTGCGCAAACTTGTGCTTGAAAATGAAGAAGTTCTGCCGTGGGTCGAGGGCAAGAATATTGTGAAATTCATTGCCGTTCGCAACATCGTGAACATCGTTGTAAAATAATTAATCAGGAGGCAGCGTACATGAACGAAAATGCTGAAAACACCTGCGCAACGGCTGCATCGCGCGAAGCAATGGAAAAAGTTTGCCGGTTTTTGAAGGAGACAGGGACATACTACCTTGCAACAGCGGACGGCGAGCAGCCGAGAGTACGTCCGTTCGGCACGATTCATATCTTTGACGGCAAACTGTATATTCAAACGGGCAGAGCGAAGGATGTTTCGAAACAGCTTGCAGCGAATCCCAAGTTTGAACTTTGTGCGTTTAAAGCAGAAACGGGTGAATGGCTTAGGCTGAGCGGGGAACTTGTTGAAGATAACAGGGTTGAAGCACGCAGGTCAATGCTGGATGCTTATCCGTCGCTTCGTGCAATGTACGATGAAAACGACGGAAACACACAGGCTCTTTACATCAAAAATGCAAAGGCAGTGTTCAGCTCGTTCACAAATGAACCGTTGGAAGTCGAATTCTGATTTGAAACATATTGCGATGAAATTGTTTCACAAGGCTGAAAACTGTTGATTGATTAAAAGCCCGCCGCACGGAATAACATTGACTGCGGCGGGCTTTTGCGTAATTGTTTGAATCTGAAAGAAGCACATGGCTTTAACCTTACAGACGAACAGCGATAATTCAGCTTTCGGAGATATATTCAAGCCCGGTCCAAAGCTTAAAAGCCAGTTTCCCCTGATGAAAGAGCATTCGCTCTCCGCCGAAGGCGGTCAAGCCTAAGTGTACGGCATCCTGCACGAGCTTTGTGCCGTTTGTTCGATAGACCATGTCTGCAATAATGCAAGATGGCTTAAGACAATTCAAAAATGAGGTCTCTTCATAATCGGAACAGTCGCTGTTCATGCTATGCATACCGATAGGAGTTGCGTTAATCAGAATGTCGGCAGAAGAAAGAAGACGGGATTCTGTTTCAGCATGTTTAATTGCGGAAAGCATGTCAATTCCGTTCTTCTTATCACGGGTAACGAATCTGATTTCGGCTCCGGCACGAAGAAGTGCAGCGGCTGCGCCGTTTGCCGCGCCGCCGTGTCCGAGAATGACAACTTGCGCACCGTTCAGCCCGGCTCCGGTTTCCATGAGCGCGTTTATCAAACCGTCGCCGTCGGTATTGTGTCCGACTAAGGTGCTTCCGTTATTGCTTATTGTAACGATGTTTACCGAGCCGCATTCGGCGGCAGTTTCATCAATCCCGTCAAGCAGCGGAATAATTGCCTTTTTATGCGGCATTGTAACGGCAAATCCGCTCAGTGAACGCTCAGACACGATTGAGCGTATGCGGCATAATTCCGATTCTGCTACGCGGATTTTCAAAAAAACGGCATTGATGCCGAATTGTCCGAACATGGGCGCGTATATTTCCGGGGAACGACTGTGTTCAATCGGATCTCCTATGACGGCATAGACCGCCGTACCGTGCTCGGCAGCTTCCGGCAGAGCTCGGCATGTATTCGGGTGCAGTTTGTTCAAGTTCTTTTTCATGCTTTTGATTATACCATAACGCAGCGAATTGTGCTATAATGTTGCTAACAATACGAAAGGCACAAAAAAATGAAACTTGTTGTTATTAACGGTCCAAACCTGAATTTGACAGGGATGCGCTCTCCGAATGTATACGGAACGGATACACTTGAGACGATTACGGAAGAACTGAATGGCTATGTCATATCCTGCGGTTCGGAACTTGCAGCGTTCCAATCCAATCACGAGGGTGATATCATCGATGCAATACATGCCGCAATTAACGAGTTTGACGGAATCATAATCAATCCGGGAGCATACACGCATTATTCCTATGCAATCCGCGACGCAATAGAGGCGGTCGGACTGCCGACTGTGGAGGTTCATTTGAGCGATATTCATGCCCGTGAGCCTTTTCGTGCCGTCAGCGTTATTGAGCCTGTCTGCATTGCGCAGATATGCGGAATGGGAAAGCAGGGCTATATCGAAGCGGCAAAACTTCTGCTTTCAAGGGCAATGAACTGAAATCTGGGCCTGAACAGCGCAGATTTCAATTATGTATTCACCGTTTCTGGAATATAAAAAAAGAAAGGCAACGACTTGCGGCTGCCTTTCTTTTTGTGTTCAATGTACGCAAATCAAATTCGACAAATCAGGCCCAGTCGGCGGGGACAAACAGACGCGTGTAGTCGCGCACGGCGTATCTGTCGGTCATGCAGGCGATATAATCCGCTGCAATGCGGTCGGGGCCGTCCTCATCAATATACTTTGTGAACTCCGGCGGCAGCTCGCTGACATGTTTGAGATAATGATAATACAGCCGTTCGATAACACCTTCCGCCTTGCCTTCCTCGGCTTTTGCGGCGGAATCATGATACAGGTTATCAAAAAGAAATTGGCGGAGCTTCTCAAATTCGGAGCTGATTTCGCCGCTCATTTCAACATGATTCTTGCCGCTGCTTGTTTGAAGAATGTCAAGAACGAGGGTGTTTATCCGTTCGCCGTGGGTTGCGCCTATGGCTTCAATACAGCTTTTGGGAAGAATATCGTTTGACAGGAGTCCTGCGCGAACGGCATCGTCTATATCGTGATTAACATAGGCAATTCTGTCGGCAAGGCTCACAACAACACCTTCAAGCGTTGAAGGATGCCCGCTCTTTTTATGATTCAGAATCCCGTCGCGAACTTCAAAAGTCAAATTGAGTCCTTTGCCATTTTCCAGCTTTTCAACGATGCGAAGACTTTGCTTATTATGTTCAAAGCCGCCGGGAACGATTCTGTTCAAGACACTTTCGCCGGAATGGCCGAAAGGCGTATGCCCGAGGTCGTGCCCCATGGCTATGGCTTCGGTCAAATCCTCATTGAGCAGAAGTCCGCGGGCAATCGTTCGGGCGATTTGAGCAACCTCCAATGTGTGCGTAAGCCGCGTTCTGTAATGATCCCCCTGCGGCGACAGAAAAACCTGCGTCTTATGCTTTAAGCGCCGAAACGACTTACAGTGTAAAATTCTGTCCCTGTCCCGCTGATATGCAGGGCGCACCGTACAGGGTTCTTCCGGTCTGTCCCGCCCCTGCGATTCATCACTGAAGCTGGCAAATCTGCTTAAATGCTCATGCTCGTATTTTTCCTGTTCTTCCCTGATATTCATTCAAAGCCTCCTATCCGGTAAACAGTCCATCCTGTTAAAAGCGCCTATACTTTATATATTCTGCAAAGAATCTGATTTTCCTTTAATTTTTCTTAATAAAATTTCAGCACTGATGCAATCCGGACATCTTACAGTACAGCTTTAATCCTGACATTTCTGTTATTTTATTCAGGCGTTGCAAATGCTCCGGCTCCACCTGCCAAAAGGCAGACAATCAGTGCCTTTACAAGTGCTGTCATATCCATATCTGCCCCTTTTGTAAGAATAAAGGCGGCAGCCGTCAGCACGGTAAAATATAAAATACCAAAGCCCATGCCCCACAACATTCTTCTGCTTTTCTGTGCTTTTGCTAAAATA
>ENA-ORSK01000678-ORSK01000678.1-human-gut-metagenome-genome-assembly--contig:-NODE-678-length-32612-cov-2.793408_pt1 | contig 32612 bp, 34 predicted proteins | sample MGYA00242192_ERZ509159 | MGnify/ENA primary metagenome ERZ509159 (study PRJEB26280, sample SAMEA2338663) | human gut metagenome | biome: human gut; feature: human-associated habitat; material: faeces...
CGGAGCCAATATAATTCGTTGACACTGTCCTCCCGATAAATTTTTTCCATTTTCTTCAACCATCATATAATATCCTTCCTTAAATCGATCGATAAAATCAAGGTGACACACGCGACACACTTTTGAGAATTCCGATTGAGATATCTTTCGTGCCAATGTAATGTTTTCATATAGATTTGTTGTAAATAAAGTTTCTTTCTGCGTTATGTAACAAAGATGACAAGAGAGAGAGTTTCTTTCATAGAGGTGATAATCGATGTTGTTGATAAAAATAGAGTTCCCTTTCACTTGATAGAATTTCATTAACAAACGAAATAATGTACTCTTCCCACTTCCAGAAGGACCAAACAACATCACGTGCTCCTTTTCTTTTAGAATAATATCGATATTTTTTAATACCAACGTATCTTCTTCATACGCATAACACAAATGTCGAAATTCGATCGTTTGAATACCCGACAACACGATCTCTCCTTCTTTCTTTTTCTCTTTCCATATAAAGGATAACTCGCAAACTGCAGTTCTTACTTGCATCCATTCTAAAAAAAAGTGACAAAAAGTGCGCATCGGTGATATGACATAATCAAATAACATGTAAGCAAATACGAAATTTGCAATCGTAAGATCACGTTTTAACATCATGATACCCCCTAAAAAGATAAAAAGATATCGAACGCTCTCTAGAAGTAGTTGTTCTCCTACTTGTTCTCTCCTTTCTAATTTCTTCAAATGGTACGCTTCCTTCTCAAATCGATAATGATATCTTCCAAAAAAAGAATTCAAAACACGTTCTAAGTGAGATCCTTTTACTGTTTCATACCCTCTTAAACTTTCGATTAACCAATGAGATACATTACCTTGTTCCCTTTTTACAAACGGCATGCAGATTTGATAGAATCGCTTACACAGCGAAAAAATCATTCCGTAAAGACATATCATAAAAAGACACAAAGAAAAAAGACAAAGAGATATCGTACTTAAAAAAAGTAAGGCTCCAATACAAAATAAGACATCTAATAAAATGGAACTTATAAACGTGATCAAAATATCTTTTAACTGCATCAACTCTTGAAAGTACATCATAATCTCACCTGTAGAACGTCTATGAAATTTATCATACGGAAGTGAAACTAATTTATGGAAGATATCTTTCGTAAAAGATAAATCGAGCGCTGTACTCCACTTTAAAATCACATCAGAGTGAAAGATCGATGATAAACCGTGTAATATGAAAAAAAAGAAAAAGAAAATCGATATCAAATAAAATTCTGACTTTGTTCCAAAATTAGAAACAAAATCGACGGTCACTTTAAAATAATAAGAAATGATGAGAGATAGTATCATTTGGATCAGTGCAAAAAAGAATAAAATAATGACCTCTTTACGATATCTTCCTATGATTTGATAACACAATTCAAAAACAGATGCTTTTCTTTCATTCCTAAGTTGTAGCATAGGTTCCAATACTAAGACGATATTGTTCCACTCTGTTTGAAATGATTGAAATGTGACCCAAGATAACCGAGTAGATGGATCAGCGACCAAAAGCCTTTGATGTTTGTGATCTAACTTATAAATCAAGACATAATGATAGTAAATTCCTTCTTTGATAACGTGAGCGATCACTGGGTAGACCAGTTGTTCTACTTGAAGGCTTTGAAAATCACCCTTTAACGCACGAACACGAAATCCTAATTGTTCAGCTCCTTGCAATAAACCATAAGCACTCGTCCCCTTTTTCGTCGTATGTGTAATCTGTCGTAACTCTTCTTTAGGTACAAAAGAATGATAATATGCAAGTATCATCTGCAAACAAGTAATACCACAATCTTTTTCTTCGCGTTGTTTGATAAATGGATATCGAATAGTTTCACCTCCACTTTTATTGTTCCACAAAAAAGAATGCAATTCCTTGCATTCTTACACACGATATATAAATACTTTTTTAGAACCGTATTTTCTCTCTTTCCAAAGATGAAAAGTAGAATCACTTAGATTTTCATGTTCGAACTCACAGACGATGAGAGCATCTTTTTCTAAAAGATCTAGCTCTTTTAACATCGCAAATACCGTCGAAATCAGATTTTCTTGATAAGGTGGATCTAAAAATACAAGATCGAACTTTAACTGCTCTTCTTGAAAAGACAACAGTGCTTCCCGATAAGATTTTTGAACGATTTCCATATCATTCAGAGCCTTACAAGCTTCACCATTTTTACGAATCGTTCGAATTGCAATCGGATTACAATCGACAAAATAGCACTTCCGAGCACCTTCGCTCAATGCTTCTAAACCCAAATTGCCACTTCCTGCAAATAAATCGAGACAGATAGAATCCTTCAAGTGGTTTTGAATCATCGCAAACATGCTTTCTTTCACGCGATCCATCGTCGGTCTTGTACCAGCGATATCGAATCCCTCTAATACTTTTCCTTTGTAATTTCCACTGATAATTCTCATACGATCACATCCAAAAACATTATACACTATTGCATCGTAGACATCAATGTTTGAAGTACTTCTAACGTATCCAATATACGATTCACTTTATCGGAAGGTCTCAATTTGTATGCATCTTTGACCTCTTCTGCAAACGATTCAAAATAAGTAGGATTTCGATTTAGATATTTGTACCAATAGGAATGTTCTCGTAGATAACGTTGAAAATATGGGTTGTTCTTTATTTTAAATTGTTGTTCTAATGTCATTAATCCTCGAAATGTTTATAGATCGGTCTTGGCTTATATTGTTCTTTTGGACTAGGTGTTTCCTTTTTTCCAAAGTCCTGTAATACCCCTACGACACGTTGTAAACTACTGACACCATTTTGCAATTCATCTAAATCGATTCCTTTTAAAAAGTTCATAATCTCTCCAACGCTAAAACCTGTTACGGCTGCTTTCGTTGTGGCCTCACTTTTCGATTCTACTGTTGGTTCTTTCAAATATTCTTCCCAAATATCTCCTGATTCACCATATAAATCGTATAGTTCATAAAACTTTTGCCAGTTCATATCCCCATTTTTAACATGTCCAATCAATCGCGGATGATCTTTTACAAATTCTTTAAATTCTTCCTTACTTGCCATGACTATCACCTAATCTAATATATGTCTAACTTCATAGAATTTGACAAAAAAATATGAGTTTCCTCATATTATTTTTTCTTCGTTGGGCCTTGTTCCGTTTGATATAGAATTTCGTCAAAAAGACCTAATTGCTCCTGCAAAGATAGATATAATTCGTAATCTAATAACGGCAACAGTTCTGATAATGTAAGTCTTACCTCTTGTTCCTCTAATCCAAAATGACGAGAAAGTGTAGGTAGATCACATTTTGTTTCTAATGCATAATGTGCCCAAGATAAAATTTGATGTTCAATTCCTTTTTGATGTTGATCTACTTTATCTTGAATATGCGGAGTTAATTTCATATCACTTTTCTTTGCAAGATCTACATCTTCCTGTGTAAGTTTGATCTTCCCTGCGTAATCTTTATAGATACGAATCACAGAAGTTTCCGCTAATTCTAATTCTTTTCCAATCACTCGAAAACTTTTCCCCTCAAGATCACGTTTCACTATGATAAGTCGAGCAAAAGCTTCTCTCGTCATCGTTTGATTTGCAAGGACGTTGTTTCGATTTCCATCGATCAAAGGACGCACCTCAGCGAATAGTTCAGGATTACTATGCTTTAAAGGTATATCCAATTCTCTTTTCAACGTCGATAAGCTAAAACCAATTCGATATTGCTGAAACATATCCATCAAGGATTGATCTTCTTTAAAATGCTGGTATGCTTCTTTAATCGTACAATGGTTTTCTATAATATATCTCGCAACCATTTCTCTTCTTTCCCTTATCAAAACTTCTCTTTGTTCTCTATAACTCATATGATCACTCCTCATCCATCGATAATACTGACAAGAATGCTTCTTGAGGAATTTCTACACTTCCTACCATCTTCATTCGTTTTTTACCTTCTTTTTGTTTTTCTAGTAGCTTTCTCTTTCTCGTAATATCTCCACCATAACATTTAGCAAGTACGTTTTTTCGCATCGCCTTAATATCAGCACGAGCAATTGCCTTCGTTCCGATCACTGCTTGGATTGGAACTTCAAACTGTTGTCTTGGAATCAATTTGCGCAAATTCTCGACGATTGCCTTTCCTCGATTATAGGCAAAATCTTTATGTACGATGAGCGATAACGCGTCGACCATCTCACCGTTAATTAAAATATCCATCTTCACGAGATTACTACTCTTATATCCGATCAATTCATAATCGAAAGATGCATATCCTTTCGTCGATGATTTTAATTTATCAAAGAAATCGTAAACGATTTCAGAAAGTGGAATTTCATAGTGGATATTAACTCTCGTCTGATCGATATATTCCATCGATACATAGTTTCCTCGTTTGTTCTGACAAAGCTCCATCACAGGTCCAATATATTGACTTGGAACAAAGATATTCGTACGAATATAAGGTTCTTTAATATCGGCAATCCGTTGACGTTCTGGCAACTTAGAAGGGCTATCTACCATGACAACACTCGTATCTGTCTTTGTTACTTCGTAAATAACAGATGGACTCGTCGCAATCAAGTGAATTCCAAATTCACGTTCGATTCTCTCTTCGATGATCTCCATATGTAATAGTCCTAAGAACCCACATCGAAATCCAAACCCTAACGCTTTACTCGTCTCTGGTTCAAACGATAAAGATGCATCGTTTAACTTTAGTTTATCCAAAGCTTCTCTAAGTTCTGGATACTGACTAGATTCAATTGGATAAAGTCCACAGAATACCATTGGCTTCATAGGTTGATATCCAGGAAGTGCTTCTTTCGCCTTATTGTTTGCAAGTGTGATCGTATCTCCTACTTCGACATCTTGAATACTTTTCATACTAGCACAAATATATCCAACTTCTCCTGCTTCCAATACATCTTTTTTCTTTTCATGTGGTGTATGAACTCCTAGCTCTACTACTTCGTAAGTTGCTCCAGTTGTCATCATCTCTATCGTATCTCCAACGGAAACTTTTCCATTGACAATACGGACAAAGATCACAATTCCACGATATGGATCATAGATACTATCGAAAATTAACCCTTGAAGAGGTTCTTTCAAATTTCCCTTCGGAGGCTGTACTCGTTCGATAACTGCCTCTACTAACTCTTGAATTCCCGTACCATTTTTTGCACTACATAGAATAATCTCGTCTTTTTCAAATCCTAAAGTATCTACTAACTCTTGCGTCACTTTCTCGACATCCGCATTCGGTAAATCTATCTTGTTGATCACAGGAATAATCGTAAGATCATTTTCCATAGCAAGGTATAAATTAGCAAGCGTCTGTGCTTCGATCCCCTGTGCTGCATCTACAACTAAAATAGCGCCCTCACAAGCAGCCAAACTACGACTCACCTCATAGCTAAAATCGACATGCCCTGGAGTATCGATCAAGTGTAAAACGTAGTCTTCGTTTTGATACTTATAATGTAGTTGTACCGCATTCAACTTAATCGTAATTCCACGTTCACGTTCTAGATCCATACTATCTAAAAGCTGTGCTTGTCTTTCTCTTTCCGTAATCGCTCCCGTAAGTTCTAAAATACGGTCTGCAATCGTACTCTTTCCGTGGTCGATATGTGCGATAATTGAAAAATTTCTAATGTTTTGTTGTTTCATCACAATCACCTTGTATTATTATAACAAAATCATCTAACTTTTGCTAGAATAAAAATAGATATGCCAAGTCGCATACCTATTCTTCTACCATCTTATTGAGAGCTCCGAAAATACCTTCGATTCCACTTTTCACGATGTTTCCAACTCCACTTGATAATTCATATCCTAAATCTGACATTCGATTACTATAATCTTTATTAGAATTTTCAAGATACTTTTTCATATCGATATTCTTACCTTCTGCTACATCTTTTTCAAATTGTTTAATCTGTTCACTCGTAAACGCCATAGTCTTATGTTGCTCATATTCATAATATCCTGTTGCTTGTGATAGATAAAGTGTTAAAAAAGCTACGAGAGAGATCGTAAAACAAAACTTGAATATCTTATGGTAAATCTTGACTTTATCTTCAAACTTCATGTGCTTCACCCAAGTATTCTGTAATAATCGCCGCTAATATATCTGTCGTGTTCGCAACTTCATCGATCGTATTTTCATATCCCCCACATTCGATTAAAAGCATATTAGAACTTACATCTTGATTGTAAATTCCATTCACCCCAGTGCCTTCTTTTTGCATGACACCTCTCGATAATCCTGGATATTTGGCATTGATCTTCTGATGAAAAAGATTCGCAAGCTCTAAATTTTTCTCGTATCCATCATAAGCTGTTCCGACGACAAAAAGTACTTTCGCATAGTTTTTCGTACCATCAGACCAAGTAGAAGCTGTCTTTTTAATCGCATCTCGATGTAGATCGATCATAAGATCCATGTTTGGATATGCTTTTAACGTCTGTGTTAAAAATTGTCTGCTCACTTTATACTGATCTTTTCCAACCCATGGATTTGCTTGCATGTACTCTTTAAAGTTTGCCTCCTCTACAATCGTAGAGATTCCTTGATGATTCAACTTTTCTCTCAACAGATATGACGTCATCATAACATTAGGTGTAATATTGTAAACTTCTAAATTCGTCATACTATAGTTTTCCAATTGATGTGTATTGTAAATATAAACTCGTGGTGTCATAGCGACTTGTGTCGGATTCGGATCGCTCACATACTTCGTCTCGGGCATCTTTTCTTGATCTCCATCCGCCGATGTCTTAGCCACTTGTTCTGCTTTCTTCTCTTCGTAGAAAAAGCCCTTTTCGATAATCGTCAGTGGCTTTGTAATATCGATTTGTGTTAGAAAATTAGTAACTTTCGTAAATAAAGTTTCACTATTTTTTTCATATAACAAATGATGATTAGAATCGCGTAACATCGCCTTTAAAAAATCCTCATTATTGTGTGCTATTTTTAAAGATAAAACATATCCGAACATAAACTGGTATACAAAATAAATAAGAACTACATAAAAGAGATATCTAAGCTTCCATTTTTTTCTGCGTTTTTTTGCTACAAATCGTTTTCGCATACAACACCTCCCCTATCATTCTATGATAGATGATACAGGTTTATGTTGTTCCATTCTGTCGAAATGAACCTCAAGAGATCGCTTATTCTGTCACTTTTTGATGTAATGCACGATCGATCGATGTTCGAATTACTTCGGTAAGACCATCCATAACAAAGTCTACTTCTTTAGGTGTAACAATCAAATTATATCCAATCGGTGTTAATACTTCGAATATCAATTGTTTCATCTCTGCAGAGGATAGAGTTCCTAGCATTCCAAATAAATCTTCCTTTTCCTTTTTGCTCATCTCTTCTGTTTCTTTCGATGGATCTATATAAGTAAGTGGCGTTAATAAATGACTAGGACCAGAATAATGTTTCTTCATATAAGAAAAGTGCTTTTGCATATAATAAATCGTATCACTTACGATTGTAACGGCATCGACGACAGTTGGTACACCGATCGCAATCACAGGAATTCCTAGTGTTTCTTTGCTGATTTCTTTTCTATGATTTCCAACTCCACTTCCTGGATGGATTCCTGTATCGGTCATCTGAATTGTTCGATTCACCCTGTTAACACTCTGACTTGCAAGAGCATCTACAACGATCATAAAATCCGGATGAACCTCCCCTACAAGCCCACGAATTAAGTCCATCGTCTCGATTCCTGTCTGTCCCATCACACCGGGAGTAAAAGTTGCTACTGGACGAAATCCATCTTCTACTTCTCCATATTCGAATAAATGGTTGGTAACGAGAACTCGACTCGCAACCATAGGTCCCAGTGCATCTGGAGTCGAAGAAGAATTTCCAAGTCCAATCACGACACAACTTTGATTCTGTTCCATATGGATATCAGAGATTAATTTTTTCAATTGCTCGACGACGATGGACTCTACTTTTTTACGGTTGTCATGATCTGTAATATCTTCGAATTCTACCGTAATATATCTCCCGTCTTTCTTTCCGATTTCCTTCCCACCATCATCGCGAATCACAACGTCAGTCACAGTAATTCCACCGATTTCTTCTATCTTACTCTCAACTTTTTCCCTATCTTTTTCCTTTACTTGTCCAATTGCTTCTACCGCTAAGTCAGTGCGAATTTGGTATTTTCCTAAATCTATCTCGTGACTCATTTTCTCACCTCTTTCATATTTTTACCAAAAAACACTGTTTTTATTGCTTTTTTATAGGAAATTTGTTAAAATGTTTATATTGAGTGACTTGGAGGTGAAACGATGCCAAACATGAAAAATGCCAAAAAAATGGTAAAAGTAAACAAAAAAAGAACTGTAGAAAACAATAATTATGAAGCAACAATGAAAACTGCTATGAAAAAAGTAGAAAAAGCAGTTGCTGCTAACGATAAAGAACAAGCTGCAACAAACTTAAAAACTGCTATTAAAACAATCGATAAAGCTGCTGCTAAAGGAGTAGTATCTAAAAACTATGTTGCACGTAACAAATCACGCCTTACAAATAAGGTAAATGAAATGAAGTAATTTTACTTCTTTTTTTTATTCTTTCTATGATATAATGATACTAGGTGATGCTATGAAAAAAATACTCACATCGATTACGGTAATTGTCATTGTTTTAGCAATTTTATTTACGAATCAAGACTTTACGACATTCGTATTAAAAAATACAATTTATAAACAAGAAATGGCAATTCAAACTCCAAATCAATATGAAGTCAAAACAGAATTTCAATTCGTAAAAGAAGTACCACAAAAAGAACCACAAAATAAAGAAGAACTATTTAATCTATTTTATACTATTTTAAATGGAGGATTTGAAGAATATACTTTCTTCTGTCCTAGTTCTTATAAAACATGTATCGAGGATACAAAACAGATTACAGAAAATCAACTGGTTTTATCGAATTTAAACAATTTTGTTCATCCTTACAATAGTTATAACAAAATAGCAGTCAATATGAATTCCTTTGGTAGAGTCAATGTTAAAATCGATAAACTATATTCGACAGAACAGCGAGAAAAAGTAGATCAAGAAATCGATCGCATTATGAATGAAATCATTACAGATCAAATGACGCCGAGAGAAAAAATACTAGCATTTCACGATTACATCATCAATACAACTGTGTATGATAAAAACGCTGCTGCTTCTATAAAGAACGGATTACAAACCGATAAAGGTAGTCTGTCTCACTTTGCCTATGGTACATTATTTCAACATTTAAGTTTATGTGGTGGATATAGTGATACGATGGCAATCTTTCTAACGAAGATCGGGATTCCTAATATGAAAATTGCAAATGATGAACATGTTTGGAACTTAGTCTACTTAGATAATAGTTGGCTTCATCTAGATCTTACATGGGACGATCCAGTCGTCGATACTGGACAAAACTTACTCTTACATAATTTCTTTTTAATCACGACGAAAGATCTCCAACAAAAAGATAACGTATACCACAATTTCGATCCGGAAATATATGTAGAAGCAACTTACAACTAAAAAAGCAACAATCGTTGCTTTTTATTGTGCCTTAATATATCGTTCTACTTCCTCCACCGTTCGTTCGAAACGGTCAAAATCGACATCGAACCAATGCACTTTCATCTGATTTAGGAACCATGTATATTGACGTTTCGCATAGTGACGACTTCTCTGTTTCATCAAAGAAATACATTCCTCTAGCGATTGTGTTCCATCAAAATACGGAAACAACTCTTTGTATCCAATCGGTGTCATAACTGCTTTCGAACGTATTTTTGTATCGTATATCTTCTTTGCCTCGTTTAAAAGGCCGTCCTCAATCATTTCGTCAACTCTCTCGTTAATTCTATCGTATAGACGTTCTCGATTCGTTGTAAGTCCAATCATTACGTGAGGAATTAAAATTCTTTCAGTTTTTTCTTTCATCGACATCGGTTCCTTATGAACCTCATAATATTGAAGAGCACGTATGATTCTCTTACGATTGTTTGGATGGATCTCTGTTTCAGGATCCACTTCTAACAACTTACGATAGAGTGTTTCATCGTCAAATTGTTCATAATCAACCTCGTTTTGCGATTCTTCTGAAAATTGATAATCATAGAGAGCTGCCTTGATATAAAGACCTGTTCCACCTACCATGATCGGTGTTTTTCCTCTCGATAAAATATCATCGATTATCTTTCTTGCATCTTGTTGATAGTGATACACCGTATAATCCTCATCAATATTCTTAATATCTAACAAATGATGTGGAACTTCCTCTTTTTCATCTTCTGTTACCTTTGCCGTTGCAATGTCTAAATCACGATATACTTGCGTACTATCAGCATTGATTACTTCTCCATCAAACTTTTTAGCTAGTTCGATACTCATCTTTGTCTTACCAACACCAGTTGGTCCTACAATCACAATTACCTTTTTCATATTTCACCTAAAACATCTTCTCTTGATAATCTATCTTTAAATGCTCGTACGCTTTCTTCGTCACAACCCTTCCTCGTGGAGTTCGTTTCATATATCCCATCTGTAACAAATATGGTTCATATACATCCTCAATCGTCGTTGCCTCTTCTCCTATCGATGATGCAAGTGCTTCGATTCCTACAGGACCTCCATTAAATTTCTCAATCATAGATTTTAATAAATGATAATCGGTATCATCTAACCCACCATCATCCACTTTTAACTTATCTAATGCATAACGTGTAATATCGAGATCGATTCTTCCATTTCCTTTTACTAATGCGTAATCTCGCACTCTTTTTAATAGACGATTCGCAATACGTGGCGTTCCTCTACTACGTTTTGCGAGTTCTACCGCTGCTTCTTCGTCAATTTCACACTTTAATACACGAGAACTACGACTAACAATCTTAGTAAGCTCTTCTACAGTATAATAATTCAATTTGTTTACAATTCCAAAACGATCGCGGAGAGGTCCAGTTAAATCTCCCGCTCTCGTCGTTGCACCGACTAAAGTAAACGGTGGTAAATCAATTTTTATATTACGGCTACTAGAGTCACTTCCAACGATAATGTCGAGAGTAAAATCTTCCATCGCCGGATATAAGATCTCTTCTATGTAACGTGGCATACGATGAATTTCATCGATAAAAAGTACATCTCCAGCTTCTAGAGTCGATAAAATCGCTGCTAGATCCCCACTCTTTTCAATCGATGGACCGCTTGCCGTCTTTAAATTACTACCTAGTTCATTTGCTATAATGTAAGCGAGTGTCGTTTTCCCTAGCCCTGGTGGACCGTATAGTAAAACGTGATCCAAAGGTTCATGACGCATCTTGGCAGCTTCGATAAAAATTTCTAAGTTTTCCTTTACCTCTGACTGACCAATATACTCATCGATACTATCCGGGCGAATGGTCGCTTCAAATTGATCTTCTTCTAATTCGTGATTCGTTATAATTCTCTCGTCCACAATGACACCTCTGTTTCTATTTTAGCATGAGTTTCAATGCATCTTTAATCTGATCTTCAATCGTCTTCGTCGCATCGATCTTAGGTAGTATTTTCATAATATCTGCCTGCTTGTATCCTAAACCTTTTAATACCTCGATCAACTCTTGATTGCTTGCAGAAGTTACACTCGTATTTTCTGCTGATATTAGTTTTCCCTTTAAATCTAAGATGATTTGTCGTGCCACCTTATCTCCTATCTTTGGAAATTTCTTCAAGTAAAGTACATTTTCTCTTTCGATTGCATCGATAATACCATCTTTCGATCCAGTTGCAAACATTGGAAGTGCCATCTTACACCCCAAACCTTTAACATCGATCAATCTTAAAAACAATTCTTTATCCTCTAATGTTTGAAATCCGTAAAGTGTATTTTCATCTTCTCTAATATGTTGATACACATATACGGTGTACGTTTCTCCAATATGGAAACTATATGGATTTGCCGTATAAATCAAATATCCAATTCCTTGATTATCTACGACAATATAATTATTTCCTATTTCTGTTACATTTCCTTTTATATATGCGTACATATTATCACCGTATCCATTATATCACAAACATGCGTTCGATGTATAGTCTTTCATAAAATAAAAAGTGTCTATCAAAACACTTTTTACTTTACAATTACTGTTCTCATAATCGTTGTCGATGTATTATCATTACTTACTTTATATGTAATTGTATACGTCCCCGCTTGCAATGTATTGATTGCAGATACAGGACTTCCGTTTTTAGCATAAGTAATCTCTGGAGTCTTTGTCGTATTCTTTTTGTCTACCCCAGGATCTACATATGTATCACCTAATTCAACATATTGAACGACATCTCCACGCAACGTTAAACGAGGTTGATCATCTCCACTATATTTTGTAGTTGTTCCAGTATCAGAATTGACGTGAAATCTTAATTTTTTTCCTTTTCTCGTTACCGTAATCGTCATATCATCCGGGAAATTTTTTTTCGTCGTAGGATCGAGAAACTGATAATCGAGATATCCTTCTCCTTTTAATTGACCCAATGTAATCGTTGCCGTATCACCTTCGTAGAATTCTAACGCATACAAATGGTCTGTTCCCCAGGTTTGAGCTGCTGTTTCAATAATCTTAATTTGATCCTCATACGAATTACCTTTAAACGTATCGATCGCATCGAGAACAGTCGGTACTAATAGTAAACTAACTGCTGCTAGTATGATAATAACAACTAAAAGTTCGATCAATGTAAAACCATTTCTTCTCTCTTTCATAACAATCTCCTATTTCTTTTTCAAAAAAGTACGGAACACATAATATAAGAAAGCTCCCATTGCAATAATATATCCCCAAGTCAAAATATCTTGGAAAACCCCTGTCGAATATTTTTGAAATATTCCCAATAATGACTCCGGTACATACTTATTAAAAAATTGAGTTACCTCTGGAATATCCAGTTGATATTTGATCAAAGCTGTCAATCGAAAGAAAATATCTAAGATTCCAAAAAAGTAAATAAAACTACTAAATTTCTTATAAATAAATGCTACTAATAAAAGTAATATTACAACGATAACTAAATCCATAACTCACACCTCTTGTTTATTCTCACTATATTTATTATATCAACATTCCTATTCTTTGACAAGAAAAAGCGGTAAGCTTTCTTACCACTTTTATTTTGACATCTTTGCAATTTCCAACTTATGATCACGGTGTATCAAAGTAAGTGTCGCTGTCGATTGATATCCCATGTCCTCTTCGTAAGAGATCTTCGCTTCTACGACATATGCATTTTCATCTGCTTGATCGAGATACTCAAAAGTAGACTGTTCTACATTGACAATATCTACTGCACTTACTTTTGGCAATTCCTGCTTACGATCATCGTATGTATCATTCTCTAGATATTGATACACTCCATCTTTCGCATAATTTTGAAAATCTCCTTGAAAGTCAGTATATACGAATTGTAAACCACCTACATCATTCTTTGAAAGTTTATTTTCTAAATTGAAGAAATCCGTCAAGAACAATTGAGAAACGAGAGAAGCATATTTTTCCTCGTCGACCTCATTTGCATTTAACACCTTTTTCAAATCTTCAAATAATGATTTATAATACTTTGTCTCATTCTCATCTAATGTATACCCATACTTTTCGATGTTGTCGACAACTTTTACTTCCTTCTCTTTCTTTCCGCCTAGAAAAGTCTTTGCTGCAAAGAATACTCCAACACAAAGTGCAACAATGACAACAATTAAAATAATGAATTTCGTGATTTTCTTTTTACTTAATTTTCTCTTCTTTTTCATACATTCCCCTTAATTTTGTTGATATTGTTCTAACAACTTCTCTGTTTCATTTGTCTTCTTAATTAAATCATACACGATAATAGAATCTGAAACAGATAATAATTCTTCTGTATATTGATTATATTTTTGAATATATTCAACACTTACTGGTTCATTTGTCAATGGTTTTCCCTCTTCTTTTTGACTGTTGTAATACATCTTATTCGTAAGCCAATTTCCATCTGGAAAGATAACAACATTCTCGTCCACGCTGAAGATATCGTGTCCTAATTGATATGGACTATAGAAACCAAACATGTTTCCAAGTGTTGGAAGCACATCGTACATTCCCATAACCTCCGTAACTTCTTTTTCGAATTTTTTATCTTTCGACCAGATAATGAGAGGTACTTTTCGATTTAATTCGTATTGATAGAAGTCAACTTCTTTATATGTTGGATCATCTTTTGATTTAATAGAGTCCGTTGCTGGATCGTAATTATAGAATCTATCATATTCACTCTTCTTTAATTTGGAATCGTGATCTCCATAGATAACGACAACCGTATTATCTAAAATACCAGCTTTATCCAAATCTTCCATAAACTGTCCGATGGCAGCATCCGCATAATGTGCTGACTTAAAGTAATTTCCTAAGATGGTTCCTTCCATATATGGTGCGACTGCCTCTTCTGTTTCTCCAGTCTCTTCATTTACTTTCTGATATTTCATCGTAACATCTAACGTTGTATCCATGTGTTCAACATCGTCAAATGGCGTATGATTAGAAAGCATGATCATCGTACCGTAGAAATTCTGATGTTTTTCTTCTATCTTCTTAATTTTTGGTACAGCCTGTCTAAAGAACGATTTATCAGAAAGACCTAATCCAATCGTTTCATCAATCTTAAAGTCATCTTTATAATTGTAGAATTTATCATATCCAAATGTCTTTGTATGGACAACAGAACGGTTCCACATACTTCCCTTATTTCCATGCATACTAAACGTATAATATCCTTGTTCTTTCAATAACTTTGGAATCGTTACATATTCGCGGTCCCAATAACTTACGAATACCGTTCCGTTCGTAGCAGGCATCAGTGAAGTATTTAACGTAAACTCACTATCGCTACTCGTTCCTACGCTCTCTTGCGCATAGAAGTTAGAAAAATACATTCCTTCGCTCGCCAATCTTTTCAGATTTGGAGTTACTTGTACTCCGTTAAATTCCGTATCGAGTAAATATGACATCATACTCTCTGCGTGGATCATCAAAAGATTTTTCCCTTTGAAAATATCAGTATACTCATTCGTCTTCTTCGTATTATCTCGATTTTCATAATACTCTCTAAATTCTCTTGCCTTTTCATCATACCCAAACAAAGGGCTAATTTGCGGTTTTAAACTCGCGATGACATCGTTTACTTGATATGTAAAAATACCAAACTTCATAACGACAAATTCACGATTCCACTGTTTTCCTAAACGGCTAATATCTACACTTGTCAAAGTAGAGATAAAAAATCCGATCAATACAAGCCCAAACACCAATGTGTTGAGTGCTCTAATCTTTCCTACTTCTACTTTTGCGACCATATCATAATATTGCTTTTTCTTTAATGAACTATTGACTAAAAGCATGGCAAGAATTTGCCAGAGATAGCAAAAATCTTTTAATTCCATGACATTTTTTACAACCGCATCCCCTACGTCGACAACTTGCAATGATGTCGCAAGTAACGAAAGAGAGGCGAATGATAAGTAGTTTGTATAGTACATTGAATTGATAATGCAAAGGGCCGTAAAAAAGATCGACCAAGCAAAATAATACTTAAATTGATTTTTCGGTTTGATAAAATATCCGAAAGCTCCAACGATCACAACGACAGCGAGATCGGCGATCACAGGCTTTATATCGAAGTAGTTCTTTACTGTTAAAAATCTAAGTAAACTTGCATTTAAAAGAGATGTGATAACAAAAGTAAAAAACAATACATTCGTCTTCATATATGACTTTGAATTAATCTTCGCCTTTCCAAATAAAACGCGAAATTGATTCACCACTTTTTCCATTTCTTTTTCACCTCATTATTAACCTTTATCCAGTATAGCACTTTTCTTATGATTTATCAATTACAAAAATGTCACTTATGAACTGTTCTCACTCCAAAATAAAAAAATAAGAATGTTTCTATATTCTTATTTTTCATACACGCGCTTCAATTCTTCGATTGCACGTCCGTAATCATCACTTTTCGTAATATAACTTCCAGCAACGAGAATATCTGCATTTCTACAATAAAAAGCCGTCACTTCATTGATTCCACCATCAACTTCGATCAAATATTCATATCCATTTTGCTTTCGAATATCTTCTAAACGATGAATACGATCGATACTGTTTTGAAGAAACTCTTGTCCACCCGCCCCTGCTTCAACACTCATCACTAAAACGAGATCTACTTTTCCTAAATAAGGAATGATGTTTTCAAGTGAAGTATTTGGATTTAACGTGATTCCAACTCTGCATCCCAAATGATGAATAAATCGAATGATTTCTTCAGGGCGACGTGTCGCTTCAATGTGAAATGTGATAAATTCAGGATGCAACTCTGAAAATTCTCTTGCATACATCTCGATATCTTCTACCATCAAATGGACATCCAATGGTGTATCAATATCTTTTAAAAGTGTTTTCATCTCATCCTTTGACCACGTCTTACGTGGAACAAAGTTACCATCCATAATATCGAGATGTAAGTAATCAGGATTCGCGTGCGCTAATGTTTGGATCTTATCTTCTAACTGATCCTCTATTGACAAAAAGGAAGCAGATACTTTCATACATCACCAACTTTCTTTTTCCATTTCTTTCTCTCTTAAAAATTTAATGTAATTCTCATATCGACTCTTTAAAATCGTCCCCTCTTTTACAAGTTCTTTAATTTTACAATGATCGTCTTTATCGTGCATACAATCTTTATATTTACACTCAGATTGATACTTTTCGAATTCGATAAAGTGATCTTTTAACTCTTGCTTTTTCATACCACGAAAAGATATCGAAGAAAATCCCGGAGTATCCGCAACCAACCCATTTCCAATTGGTAAGAGTTCAACATGTCTCGTCGTATGCCTTCCTCTCCCTAATGCGAGAGAGATTTCCCCTGTTGCAAGATGTAATTTGGTATCTAAACGATTAAGCAATGTTGATTTTCCAGCTCCACTCTGCCCTGTAAAAACAGTGACCTTTTCTTCGAACAACGATGCGATCTCTTCAAGTTCCGTATTAAAATAAACTTCGTATCCTATTTTTTCATAATATTGTAAAATTGGTTTTATTTTTTCACATTCTTCTTCTGTCAGTAAATCTAGCTTTGTAAAGCAAATAATCGGTTTCATTCGATGATAAGAAACCGTCAAAAGTAACTTATCGAGTAAATTTGTCTGCAAATCAGGTTCTTTCACACTCGTAATAATAACAACTTGATCGACATTGCTAACAGGAGGTCTTACAAGTTCGTTTTTACGTGGACATACCTCTAAAATATAACGTTGTTCTTGATCGAATTTTACGATATCTCCAACAAGAGGAGAAAGCTTCATCTTGCGAAACTTTCCCCTCGATTTGCAGACATATTCTTTTCCATCTTTGAGTACAGTATAATCATTGCTTACAAGCTTAATAATTCTACCTTGTTCCATCTTACGCTCCTGTATTAGAAGAACCTGAATCAGGTACTGTCGCTGTTGGTGTTGGGCTTGGTGTAGGTGTCGGTGTAGGCGTTGGTTTTGCCTTTGCAACAACAACCTTCAATGCGGTATTTGCAACCACTTTGCTTCCTGCAACACGAGATTGTGAAATGATCGTTCCCTCTATATAATCATTCGTTTCTTTATATTCGATATTTAATACGATATTGTGTTCGTTACAGAAAGTTTGAACATTACTTAAATTCCAGTGATCGTTGACAAAGTCAGGATACTGCGTATAAATATCAGGAATGACTAACGTTACCGTGTCTCCCTTCGATAACTTCGTTCCTACTTCGAGCTGTGCACCAGATGCTGTCTTCTGCTCTAAAATGATATTTTCCTGTGCCCCCTCTTCATTCGACACTTCTTTCGTTTCTGTTAAAACGTTAATCCCTTTTGCTTCTAATTGAGCTTTGACTTCATAATAATTCTTTCCAACGTAGTTTTCTGCTTTAAATGTCTTCTTTCCTTTCGATAAGACAAGCGTTACTTTCGTTCCTTTTTTTACACTTCTGTTTTTAGAAGGCTCCGTTTTAATAACCTTATCTTCTTCGACATCATCGCTATATTCACTCTTAGTCTTCGTTGCTACTTCTAATCCAGCAGCTTCTAATGCTTGTTCTGCTTGCGCCTCTGTCATCTCTGTCACATCTGGAACTTCAACCTCTTTACTATTTGTCAATTTTGGAATGACAAAGAAGAACGCAATAAGAAGTGCTGCAAGACCTGCACAAATTGCTCCTGTAATAATAAGCGCTCGATTTGTCTTTTTATCCTTCTTTTCCTCTTCTTCTAATTCGTCAAGTGCTTTGCTATGATCGAGTCGACTTAAGTTTGGAAGTCGTTTCGTCCCTTCATCTATCTCTTGCTCTGCATATTGATACGTACTACGAGCTTCATTTAATCGCTCCTTAGAAAGACATGTTTTTAAATCTTCATGCATCTCCCGTACATTTTCGTAACGATTCTTTGGATTTTTGGCACACGCTTTCAAAATGATATTTTCAACACTCTGCGGAATTTCAGGATTGATCTTGCACACACTTGGGATTGGTTCTTTCATTTGTTTGATTGCTATTTCAACTGCGTTATCTCCCTTAAATGGTACTTTTCCAGTTAAAAGTTCAAACATTAAAACTCCAAGTGAGTAAATATCGCTTTTAATCGTCGATCCACTACCATTTGCTTGTTCTGGTGGTAAATAGTGAACAGATCCCATCACAGAATTCGTCTGTGTAAGTTCGTTGCTATTTAAAGCCATCGCAATTCCAAAGTCCGTAATCTTTACCATTCCATCGTCTAGAATCAAGACATTTTGTGGCTTGATATCGCGATGGATAATATAGCTATCATGTGCATGTGCGATCGCACTCGTAAGTTGCAACATGATATCGATCACTTCTGGTAACGTTAAAGCCCCACGCTTTTTAATCAAACTTTTAAGCGTACGTCCATCGACATACTCCATAACGATAAAGTATTTTCCATCGTCCTCTCCGACATCGTAAACTTCGACGATATTCGGATGACTCAAACTACTTGCACTAATTGCCTCTCTTTGAAATTTACGAACAAATTTCTCGTCATCTGCAAGATCTCCTCGTAAGATCTTAACAGCTACATTTCTATCTAAAATCGTATCGTAAGCAAGATATACATTGGCCATCCCACCTTCACCGATACTACGAATAATCTGATAACGGTCGTTTATCTTTTGTCCTTTCACAATCACACTACGCCACCTCTTTCTTTAAATAAGCAATAGAAATGTTATCATTTCCACCCCTATTATTACTTTTATAAATTAACTTCTGTACCATTTTTTCGATTTCCAAATCTTCGTTTAGTACTTTTTCAATCTGATCGTGATCTAACATGTTTGTAAGTCCGTCACTACATAGTAAAATTCCATCCACATCTGTCTCGACATCGATGATATCCATCTCTACTTTCGTATTTGCTCCAAGTGCTTTCATTAAAACGTTTTTACGAGGATGATGCTCTGCCTCTTCCTCGGTAAGTTCACCGCTTTTTACAAGCAAATTAACAAGCGTATGATCCGTCGTAATCTGGTGTAACTTACCTCCTTTTAAAACATATCCTCTGCTATCTCCTAAATTTCCGAAAAGAAGAAAGTCGTCCGTTAAAATCGCTGTTACGATCGTCGTTCCCATTCCTTCACTTTCCGGATGTTCTGCTGTATATTTATAAATTTCTACATTCGCTTCACTTACCGCATCTTTCAGCCAACGAACTGCATCTTCCTTCGTACCAATCTTTCCCATTTCTTTGAAATGCGTTCCGATATTTCCGATCACGATACTAGATGCGATCTCTCCTGCGCGGTGTCCACCCATACCGTCTGCAACAGCGAGCAAATATTCACCACTTTGATTTTTTACAATCGTTACACTATCTTCATTGTGATCTCTTACTTTTCCTGGATCCGTCTGATAATAATATTCCATTAGGCGCCCTCCTCATAATTTGATCTTAATTGGCCACAAGCCGCACTCACTTTCGTTCCAAATTCCTTGCGAATCGTCACTTGAATATGATGTTTCTTTAATACATCGTAAAATTTCATAATTTGGTCCTTTTCACTCTTTTTATAAATGATATGACTTGTCTCATTATATGGTATGAGATTAACGTAACAATTCATTCCTTTTAATAAAGAGCATAGTTCTAATGCGCATTTTTCTGTATCATTTACATCACGCAATAAAATATATTCAAATGTAACACGACGATTCGTAACCGAAATATACTTACGAACCGTCCTCATCAATTCCTCTAATGGGTATGCACGATTGATCGACATGATTTTACTACGTAACGTATCGTTTGGTGCATGAAGAGAGATTGCCAAGTTCACCTGTTTTCCATGGTGCATAAACTCTTTAATCTTAGGGATAATTCCGCAAGTGGAAATCGTGATATGTCTTGAACCAAGTCCGATACCATATGGACAATTGATAATATCGACAAAATTCATCACATTATCGTAATTATCAAAAGGCTCACCGATTCCCATTAAAACGAGATGAGTGATCGTAAGATCTAAATCTTTTTCGATCATCATAATTTGTAATACCATCTCAGAAGGATCTAAGTTGCGAACTTTTTTGAGTCGCCCACTCTCACAAAACGTGCAACTCATATTACATCCAACTTGACTAGATACACATAAACTATTGCCGTAATCATGTAACATTAAAACAGCTTCGATCTTATTTCCATCCTTCAGTTCAAATAAATATTTGACAACGTCATCTCCCTTTTGACGTTCCAATATTTTTAAAGGTTCCATCGTATAAGTCGAAGCGATAAAAGTACGTAACTCCTTTTTGATATTTGTCATCTCATCGAAAGAAGTCACTCTCTTTTTATATAACCAATCGTAAAGTTGTCTTGCCTTAAACTTTTTCTCACCGATCGACTCAAAATATTCTTCTAATTGTTCTAATGTTTTGTCATAGATACTCTTCATACTTACACCCTAAAACCATTATATCAAAGTTTAGAAAAAAGGCAAAAGAAAAACGCAAGAGATTGCTAATTTCAATAAAAAAATTGCACGATCTCGTACAATTTCTTTATTTTCTGACTTTTTGAACCGGTTTTTCATATGATTGTCTCGGTACACTTGGTACGACAGGCTTCTGAATTTTTGCTTCTTCATAACATGTAACTGATACCAACTGACCTTGAGGAATCACAATTCTATCTTCCATACTATCTTCTAGTAATTGTCCCTCAGATTTCTTTTGCATTACACGATACAAATCTTGCAACATACGGCAATCTAAAAGCATTCTTTCATATGCCCTTAAAATAAATGACATATTAACATACTTTGGAATTTGCGGCATATAATCGAAAAATTGAAATTCTCCCTTTTTCTCGTTGTGATATGCTTGATATAAATAAGGAAAATCAGTAGTAATCTCATCGTCTCTCATCATGTGAATACCACGTTCTAAACGTGATGCATTTTGAAGTTCAAGACGTTTTAGTTCCTCGTAAATTTCCTTTATCTTTTCATTTTGTTCATATATTTTTGCATCCCAAATATCGGCATGCTGATGATCTATCGTCTCATATGCTTCCCACGGTTTTACATCAATTTTTGTCTTTTTCATACAACTTTCCCCTTTCTTCATCCTATGCGTTTTTTTCGCATGGGATACATATTATACACCATTTTAAATATTTTGCAAGTCTCTGCAAAAATAAAAAGTGGCAACGACCACTTCTATTCTTTCTACATTCCAAGTACGATACAAATCACAAAGAAAGCAACACCTAAAACCATTGTAAGTCTAGTAATAAATAACTCTCCACCACGCTCTTTACGGTTTGCGAATAATGCATCACTACCACCAGTTAAAGCTTGTGAAGCACTCTCTGCCTTTCCACTTTGTAAAAGTGCGATAGCAATTAATAAAATCGAGATCACGATTAAAGCAATTTCCACGCGCGTTCCCTCCTTTTTTCACTACATACTAATTTATCACATATCACATGTTTTGGCAAGAACTATTGAAATACCTTCCATAAGAATAGAAGAAATGCACTAAATGAGACCAATAAGGAAACCCATCTATCTTGTTTCACTAGTGGGAAGCAATATAAATATAACATCAAAATAAGATAAATCATTCCCTGTGTAATTTTTAACGTTCCATCATAAACCACATGATATATAACCCCACTCGCATATATAATATCGAATAATCCTACTAAGTAAAACCGAACCATCCCATCATAGAAAAAAGAAGAAGTTAAATTTATTTTTCGATGAGCAAATCTATAATATGCATAACCTTTCGGAATGACGATCATCAAAAGTAACGTTTCTTTCGTACAAGCTTTCATTTCAAATAAAAAGGTAAGACATCCCAATAATAACATACTCCACAAAATATTTTTCCAAGAAGAATTCATGAAAGGAATTTCGACCTTCTCATGTTCGAATAAAAGAGAAACTATATAGAAGGCCAAAAACAACAAACTTGGCACGCATATTCCAAACAACATCTGCTCTTCGATATTGGTAAGAGAGAGATTTAAAACGACCATCATATATAAAAAAAGGGAGATAAGATAAACCCGACTCGCGCTTTTTTCAAACGAAAGAGAAAATAGAAATTGAAAGAGTCCGAAACATATCATGAGAATCAAAAAAGATTCTATCATCGAGAAAATAACCATTTCCGGCATTCTCATATGGTAACATACAAAGAGAACTAAAAGTTCTGGTAGTATCCAAAAAAGGGAAAAAATTAACTGAAATCTCCAGCTTCGTCGTTCTACTAAATACATTAAACTCTTGGTATAACATATGGAAAATGAAAGCAATACACAAAAAAATAATATTTTTAGCATGCACTCACCCCTACTATGGTATGTGAGAATCACTAAAAATATTATTCTATTCCAATCTTAAAATCTTTTACCTTTCCAATATTACGGTATGTAATATCGATCATATATGATATCGTATTCGAATCGACAAGTTGATAATACGACGTTAAATCAAGGTTAATCTTCTCGTACATTCCGTCTTTTTCCGTTACTTGAAACAAAATATTACTCGTTAAATTCGTAGATAACAAAAGATTGTTAGGATCGTAAAAAGATAAGAACTTAGAAAGTGGCAACTGATATAAATACTCGATTCCATCTTCGTACTCGATCGTCGATTGCAACTCCGCTTCTTCGATCATCGATGAAAATAAAGTTGGACTCAATCGATATAAGTTAATTCCATAGTTGAGTGACGTCAAAGTCTCCACTCCATTTGTCACAGTATAAATTCCATCATCTTTCACATAGTATGGCTGCAGACTATCCTGTGTTTGAAGTCTATGTTTCTCTTGATATCTCGTTCCTGATAAAAGAAACGTATTCGTAACCGTATTAGAACGATAAGTAATCGTCATATCGTATTCATAATTATCCATCGTCGCAAACGAAAACTCACTTTTATCTTCTTTTGTTTGACTGGAAAGAGGACGATCTGGTCTCATACGGAGAGATACGATAATAAACAAAAAGAAGAAGAAATAGAACGTTAAAATAATTGCGGCTCTCGTTCTACGATTTGCCCACAACATCTGAAACGTATTCTTTGCCGTTTTTAAACTCTCTATCAACTTCTTCATAACATCCCTCTTTTATTCAAATATTTTCCCAATCAACGTCGTATGATTGCTAACACCATTGATATAATCTATCGCTTTCATTCTCTTTTTTCCCTCTGGTTGTAACTCGGTAATAATAATTTCTCCATTTCCTACTTTTACACCAATTCCATTTGGATAAAGATCTGTAATTTGACCATTAAATCCACCAGGATACTCATTACTTTTTTCACATGCCCATATTTTCATAATCTTTCCATCTAATCTCGCATAAGCCCCTGGAAATGAATCCAATCCTCTTACTTGATTATATATTTCTCTTTGCGTCTTATTAAAATCGATCTTCTCATCCGATCTTGTGATCACAAATCCATAGGTTGCCTTGCTATCATCTTGTGGTGTACGCGTATTTGTACCATCTAAGATACTAGGAAGTGTATCCAATAATAAATCTCTTCCCATGATACTTAACTTATCATGAAGCGTACTTGCTGTTTCCGTTTCGGAGATTTCTAATTCCCGTTGAGCGATGATATCTCCCTCATCCATCTTTTCGTTCATGTACATGATCGTAATTCCCGTCTTCTGATATCCATCGATAATCGCATGATGAATTGGAGCTCCTCCACGAAGTTTTGGAAGCAATGACGCATGAACGTTAATGCATCCATATTTCGGTGCCTCTAAAATTGCCTTCGGTAAAATCTGCCCATAAGCACACGTTACGATCAAATCCGGTTCTAACGCTAAAATATCTTCGACACTCTCTTTGATCTTCTCTGGTTGTAATACTAGTATCGTATGATCTTGTGCAACTTGTTTTACTGGAGTAAAGCGAACTACTTGATCTCTTCCTACCTTGCGATCCGGTTGTGTCACCACTGCACGAATCTTATAGTTTTCGATCAATCCTTCTAAGATTGGAACACTAAATTCAGGCGTTCCCATAAATAAAATACACAATTCTTTTTCTACTTCTATCTCATCTAAATTAAATTCATCTTTCATAGCATCACCACTCATATTATAACCAATTTTTGTAAAAAACACAATAAAAGAAAAAATACACTCACGTGTATTTTATAAATATTTTTCAAATGTTTTAAACTCTTTGCTGTCCTTTAACTTCGTCGTTGCAAGCTTTTCGAATAACTTCTTCTGGTCACGGCTAATCTTTTCTGGTACGATGACGTTCATAAGAACGTACATATCTCCTTTGCGTCCACTATTTGGATTCGCAATACCTTTCCCTTTCAAACGATGTTTATCGTTCGTATTCGTTCCAGCAGGAATCGTAAGTGTAACAGGTCCATAGAGTGTTGGAATTTCCTTCTTACATCCGAGTACAGCTTCCGTAATTGAAACAGGTACTTTCAAATAAATGTCATTTTCATCACGAATGTAAATTGGATGTTCTGCAACATGGAATTCCAAGTATACATCTCCTGAAGGTCCTCCATTGATTCCAGCTTCTCCTTTTCCAGCAAGGCGAAGTTGATGTCCTGTATCGACACCAGCAGGCACTTTCACTTCGAGTGTCTTTTTCGTCTTTACCTTTCCAGAACCATGGCATTTCTGACACGTACGATCGTAAGTTTTTCCCTTACCACCACAGACAGAACATGTCGTCTTATTCATGAATACGCCAAACATCGTACGTTGTTCAGAAGTTACTTGCCCACTTCCATGACAATGAGAACAAGTTTTCTCTCCAAACCCACCAGCGCCATGACATTCATGGCAATCTTCCGTTTCATTGAGTGTGATATCTTTCTTACATCCAAAGACAGCTTCTTCGAATGTTAAATCTACTTGTAATAAAGAATCTCTCCCTTTGCGAGGACGGTTAGAAGTTCCTCTTCCTCCACCAAAGTCAAAACCGAATCCACCCCCGAAAAGATCTCCAAAGATATCGGAAAAATCAAATCCAGAAAAGTCGAATCCTCCGGCTCCACCAGGTCCACCTTGTTCGAAGGCAGCATGACCGAACTGATCGTATTGACGACGTTTTTCAGCATCACTTAAAACAGCATATGCTTCTTGAGCCTCTTTAAACTTCTCTGCTGCATCTGGTTCTTTGGAAACGTCTGGGTGATATTTTTTAGCAAGTTTTCGAAACGCACTTTTAATTTCAGATTCACTTGCATCTTTCGAAACACCCAGTATTTCGTAATAATCTCTTTTATTCATAACATCACTTCCTCACAATTTATGATTCTAATAATTTCTCCATCTTCGTAATTGTATCGTCGAACATTGCGATCGCACTTTCGATATAATCTGTCTTTGTAATATCGATACCAACCATCTTCAAATGTTCTTTCGGATAATCTTTACTTCCATTTTTCAAAAAGGCAATATAATTTTCTACCGCATGTTCTTTTCCACTCAAAATATCAGTTACGATCTTGCATGCACAAGAAAGTCCTGTCGCGTATTTATAGACATAAAATGGCGTATAGAAATGAGGAATTCTTTCCCATTCATATTGAATCTTCTCGTCGACGATAACCTCTGGTTCGAAATAACGTAAATTTAAATCGTAGTATGCTTTATTAATTTGCTCACTCGTAAGTGTTTTTCCTTCCTCAGTATCTCCATGCATCTTTCTTTCAAATTCTGCGAACATCGTCTGACGATAAATCGTAGATTTAAATAAGTCCATCATTTCAGATAAAATTTGACGTTTCTCGTCCTTTTCTTTTGAATGTTCGAGTAAATAATGGCTTAGTAATAGTTCATTCACTGTACTTGCAATCTCCGCAACGAAGATAGAATAATCTCCAGTTTCATATCCATTGTTGCTTCTCGTATAGTAACTATGCATAGAATGTCCCAATTCATGAGCGATCGTAGATACGTCATTCAAAGTTCCATTGTAGTTTAAAAGTACGTATGGAAGCGTATCATACGATCCACCAGAATAAGCACCACTCGTCTTTCCCACTGTCGGATAAATATCGATCCAACGTTCCATAAATGCACGTTTTAAATTCGTAATATAATCGTCTCCAAGAACATTTAATGCATCGATCACTATGTTTTTTCCCTCTTCAAAAGAATAAGTTTTACTTGCCTTTTCCGTAAGATCGACATAGATATCGTAGATATGCATCTCATCTAATCCAAGAACTTTCTTCTTGAGATGATAGTATCTCATCAAAGTATCCATATGATTATTTACAACATTGATAAGATTCGTATACACTGTCTCATCTAAGTCATCTGAGAATAAATATGATCCTATCGTACTTTCGTAGCGATGAGCTTCTGCATTTGCTTTTGCAAGTTCTAACATTCCAGTAAACGTCGATGCGATCGTATTTTGAAATTTTGCATAGCCTCCCAAAAGTGTCTCAAATGCCTGTTTACGGACACGACGGTCTTTCGAACGAATATAAAGTGTATAGTTTCCTTCACGTAATTCGACATCGTTTCCATCTTCATCTTGAATCACACCAAGATTCATATCACTCGTCGTAAGCAAATCGTAAGTATCTCCTATTTTAGATAATGCACTTGAATACGTTGCGATCAATTTTTCCTCTGTCTCACTTAAAGTATATGGCTGATAGCGATAGATATCTTTTAAAGAATGTTCAAATTCAAGTAACTTCGGTTCCTCTTTCATCCATTCTTCAATTTTAGCATATTGATACTTCATCAAAGTTGGAACAATGTATGCTGTTTTTTTCGAGATCATCGTAAATAAACTTGTAATTTCTCCAAGCATTTTTAAATACGTCTGATTTCGTTTATCTTCATCGCTCTTCATATTCGCATAGACATATAACTTATCTAATTTTCTAGATATCTTTTGATCAAATACGAGAAGTTCAAGCAAATCTTGTGCTGATGCCATCATCGTACTTTGAAATTGATCGTAAGTATCAATTTCTTTTTTTAAGCTTTCATACTCCTCATGCCACGCATTATCATCTTTATAGATGAGAGTTAAATCCCAAGTATCTTTCACATCTACGTCCGTTCTATTTCTCATATTTTTCTCCTATTCTTTTATATACAAAGTAAGAAGTACTACTCGGTAGCACTTCTAAACTTTATTTTTCTTCGTACTCTGCTTCTTTAACATCGTTATCTTTATCATCGTTTGAAGTATTGTTTGCATTTTCTGCTTGTGCAGCTTTTGCTGCTTCTTCGTAAACTTTTGTAGCAAGTGCCATCACTGTTTCATTTAAAGCATCTTTCTTCTTCTTGATATCATCGATATCATTACCTTCTAATGCTTTTTTCAAATCAGCAGTTTGTTCTTCTACTTTCTTCTTATCTTTTTCATCTACTTTATCTCCAAGATCTTTCAAAGACTTTTCTCCAGCAAAGATAAGTTGTTCTGCCTCGTTACGTAAGTCTGCTTCCTCTTTACGTTTCTCGTCAGCTTCTTTATTTGCCTCTGCTTCTTTCATCATCTTTTCGATTTCTTCATCTGTTAAATTTGTAGATGCTGTAATCGTAATAGATTGTTCTTTGTTTGTTCCAAGATCTTTTGCTTTTACGTTAACGATACCATTAGCGTCGATATCGAATGTTACTTCAATTTGAGGTACTCCACGTGGTGCAGCTGGAATATTCGTCAATTGGAATCTTCCAAGTGTCTTGTTATCTGCTGCCATTGGACGTTCTCCTTGTAGAATGTGGATATCTACAGCTGGTTGATTATCTGCAGCAGTTGAGAATACTTGACTCTTGCTTGTTGGAATTGTCGTATTTCTTGGAATCAATACTGTACATACCCCACCAAGTGTTTCGATACCAAGTGAAAGTGGTGTAACATCCAAAAGTACGATATCATCTACATCTCCAGTTAAAACTCCACCTTGGATAGCAGCTCCCATAGCAACAACTTCGTCTGGGTTAACTCCCTTAGATGGTTCTTTACCAAGTTCTTGTTTTACAAGCTCTTGCACTTTTGGAATACGTGTAGATCCACCTACTAACAATACCTTATCGATATCGCTTGGTTTTAATTTAGCATCTTTCAAAGCCTTACGAACTGGTTCTAATGTACTTTGTACTAAGTCATCTACTAATTCTTCGAATTTTGCACGTGTTAATGTAACTTCTAAGTGAAGAGGACCATCTTCTCCTTGAGATAAGAATGGTAATGAAATTTGCGTTGAAGTAACTCCTGATAAGTCTTTCTTAGCTTTTTCAGCAGCATCTTTCAAACGTTGCATAGCCATCTTATCATCGCTTAAATCAATTCCATTTTCCTTTTTAAATGTATCGATTAAATATTCTACGATTCTGTGATCGAAGTCATCTCCACCAAGTTTATTATTACCACTTGTAGATTTTACTTCGAATACTCCATCTCCAAGTTCAAGAATAGATACGTCGAACGTTCCTCCTCCAAGGTCGTATACTAATACTTGTTCGTTTTTATCTTGTTTGTCAAGTCCATATGCAAGCGCTGCAGCAGTTGGTTCGTTGATAATACGTTCTACTTTAAGACCTGCAATTTTACCAGCATTTTTTGTAGCTTGACGTTGTGCATCGTTAAAGTATGCAGGAACTGTAATAACTGCACGATCTACTTTCTCACCTAAGTAAGCTTCTGCTGTTTTCTTTAAATCAGAAAGAATCATAGCACTGATTTCCTCTGGTGTATATTTCTTTCCATTTACTTCTACTTTTTCATTTGTACCCATTTTTCTCTTGATAGAAGCAATTGTATTTTTATTTGTTACCATTTGACGTTTTGCAGCATCTCCGACGATGATTTCATCTCCTTTGAATGCTACAACAGATGGCGTTGTACGATTTCCCTCTGGGTTTGCAATTACCTTTGCTTCCCCACCTTCATAAGCACAGACACAACTATTTGTCGTACCTAAGTCAATTCCTATAATTTTACTCATAATATCACCTTTCCTTTATTATTCACTTACTTTGACCATAGATGGTCTTATAACTTTATCTTTCAACATATAACCTTTTTGCATGACTTCAATAATCATACCAGGTTCTACCCCATCGACATGTTCTGTTAACACTGCCTGATGGAATGCTGGATCAAATTCTTTTCCTTTCGCCTCGATTTCAACGACACCAAACTTCGTTAAGATTTGATCCAAATTACAATAGATCATTTTGAACCCTGCCAAGAACTTTGATACTTCATCTTCTAAGTTATCATCGTCCATGTCGATCGCACGTTCAAAGTTATCGATCACTCCTAGTAACTCTTTTACAAGATCTTCGTTGCAATATTTCATCATGCGGGCAACTTCCTCATCTTTTCTCTTACGATAGTTAATGAGTTCTGCCTTATCTCTCAAACTCTTTTGTTCTAATTCATCGATCGTCGCTTTCAAATCAGCGATAATCTCACGAGACTTTGATTCTTCCTTTGTCTCTTTTTTCTTTAACTTTATCTTTTTCTTCTCTGTTTTCTCATCGTGGAACTCTTCTTCTGGAATTACCTCTGGTTGTTCTTCCACAACTTCCGAAGTTGATTTTTCTTCCTTCACTTCTTCCGCAGGAGTTGTTTTTTCATTTTTTTCTTCTGTCACTTTCATCCCTCCAATCACTCATCGATATTCTGTTTGATGAAATCTAAAAGCGCTAACACACGATCATATTCCATGCGTTTTGGTCCGATCAAAGCGATCGTTCCTTCTTCTCCACCAACCGAATACTTCGTCTTGATTACTGTGACATCATCGTCGAATTCATTTTCGCTTCCAATATAAACGTTGATTCCACTATCTTCTTCTTTGATATTAGAAACAAAATCTTTATCGTCGAACTTCGACAAGATCTCTCGAATCTTTTCCGTGCTATTGAATTCAGGTTGATTTAAAATGTTGCTAGCTCCAGTGACTTTGATATCCATCTTATTGGTTGCCTCGTGAAAAGCATTATATAAAGCATTGTAAATAACTTCGTGTTGTTTGACGTATTTTCCAATGACCGGTTTAATTTCAAACTCAAGTTTTTCACTTACCTCATCGATTGGCGTACCAACGATCAACTTATTGATAATATCGACAGTCTGTCTCAACTCTTCCATTTCATAAGGAGCATCTGTCATAACATTCCTATGTTCTACATGACCTTTATCTGTAATTAACATAGCGATCATGTGTTGATCATCTAACGGAACTACTTCTACTTTCGTCACACGATTTTCCTTTGAAGATGTTCCAAGTACGACCGTCGTACAACTCGTAAGCTCTGATATGATCTCCATACTCTTTATAATCGTATCTGATAACATCAGAGAATGATTATGGAAAATTGTCTGAAGTTTTAACATATCTTCTCCAGTTAATTTCTTTGCCTCCATAATATGATCGACATAATACCTGTATCCTGCTTGCGATGGAATTCTACCAGAAGACGTATGTGTCTTTTCCAGTAATCCAATCTCTTCTAAGTAACTCATTTCGTTTCGAATGGTCGCTGAAGAACAATCCATCCACTCGCACAATGATTTCGAACTAACTGGACGAGCCGTCTTAATATAGTCCTCTACAATCTTCTTTAGTAACTCTGTTTGCCTTTCATTTATCAAAGTTATCACCTTCTTTTAGCACTCTTCAATCCTTAGTGCTGACTTCATTATACTATTATATGTTAGCATTGTCAACATATGAGTGCTAAAAACATAAAAATTTGACAAATTCCTTATTTTTACTATAATATGTTACCGTTTGAAAGGAGAATTTCCATGAAAAAGTTAGTCTTACACTCTACCGATATTCTAAACCAAAAATTGATGCTTGAAAAAGACTTACACAATTTATATCGTTATAAAAATAATAAAGTGATCAAAATCATTCGTTACGGGATCGAACAAGAAACGATATTACAAAAATTAGAATCTCATAAAATCCACAAAGTAGATCAATTAAATCCACATTCAAGTCTTTTATATCCAGAAGCTGTAGTACTAGATGAAAATGGATATCGTGGTTACTTAATGGATGAAGTCGTACCAACTACATTCTCTTACGAAGCAGATCCAAAAGAAATTTGTAATTATTTTAAAACAGTAGAAAATGTAATGGAATTTGGACATCAAGAAGGAATCATATTTCCTGATATCTTCTCTCATGGTAATATCTCCTACCAAAAAGAAAACCATCAAGTGACATTCTTAGATTTCGATGGATGGCAAATTAAAAATATTCCAGCTGGAACAAGTTCTAATTTACCAGAATATAACGAAGAAATCCGTTCTAATCCAAGATTTAAAGCAAACGGATTATATACAAAAAACTTCGATCGACTTTTACTATTGCAACAATTTTTATATGCACTTACAAAGATCGATTTATTTCAAAAAGAAAATATACAAGCTCAACTAAATCAAATTTATCAGATGTTAAATTTAGAAGATGACATTGCCATTCAAAGTAATATTGACCGTATTTTTAACTTTCAAGCAGAAGAGAACATCCCCAGAATTGGTCCAATCATATGCGCAATCGAAAGACAATTAAACAAATCTAAAAAGACACTACAGAAAAAAATGTAGTGCCTTTTTTATATTTTATATGGTCTCTTCTTCATATCAATTCCATATAACTCTTTTAATTTTTCTTTATTCTCTTTTGTAAGACCGACAAGTATGTTAGGATTTTTACGAACAATGACATCATGAAATTGTTTCGGATCATAATCCACTTCTGCAAATGTTCCTGAAACTTTCACATGATATGTTTTTTCTTTTGTTACTAGATAACAATGTTTTTGAAACCCTACTTGATTTTCAAAACTCTTTTTATAACCAATCAATAAAATATCTTCATTCTTGCTCATTTATATTCTGCTCTTCTTTAGACAGCTCTTCAATCCGGGATTTTTCTTCTATTCTATAAACCAATAATTGCCCCAAACCTATCAATATTGGTATTA